>Ga0157369_10000279_pt1 | contig 68845 bp, 64 predicted proteins | sample C25metaG_FD_113461 | JGI IMG/M metagenome (GOLD analysis project Ga0157369, IMG submission 113461) | Corn rhizosphere microbial communities from Kellogg Biological Station, Michigan, USA - C2-5 metaG | ecosystem: Host-associated > Plants > Roots > Rhizosphere > Soil | place: USA: Michigan... | reverse complement strand
CGCCGCTGATGGTGCTGGGCGAAGGGACCAACGAGATCCAGAAGAACGTGATCGCGCGCCAGCTCATCGCCCGGGCCAGACCGGAGGGCGCTTCTCGTTGAACGCGGCGATGCCCTCGCGCCGGTCGGCCGACGTCGCCGCGGTGCGCCAGGCCGCATCCTCGACGTCCATCGCGGCGGCGTAGTCGAGCCCCCACCCGTGCCGCAGCGCGCGCTTGGCGGCGCGGGTCGCGACCGGCGAGTTCTTCGCGATCTGCGCGGCCACCTCGTGCGCGGCGTTGCGCGCGCTGCCGGCCGGGACGAGCCGGTCGATCAGCCCGAGCGTGTGCGCTTCCTCGGCCGGAATCCGGCGGCCGGTCAGTACGACGTCGGCCGCGCGGCCGGGACCGAGCCGGCGCAACGCGAGCTGGGTGCCGCCGCCGCCCGGGACGAGACCGATCGACACCTCGGGCAGCCCGAGCACCGCCGTCTCGTCGCCGACGACGACGTCACAGGACAGCGCCAGCTCGCAGCCGCCGCCGAGAGCGAACCCGTGCACGGCGGCGACGGTTGGCTGCGGCAGGTTGAGCACACCGCCGAACGCGGCCCGGAAAACGACGCGCTGCGCGAGGAGGTCCGCGTCGCTCATTGCGTTGCGTTCCTTGAGATCCGCGCCGACGCAGAACGCGCGATCGCCCTCGGCGGCGAGCAGCACGACCCGTACGTCGCCGTCCGCGCGCAGCGTGTCGGTTGCCGACGCGAGTTCGGTGGCGAGCTGCGTCGAGATGGCGTTCAGAGCCTCCGGACGAGCAAGGACGAGCTCGGCAATGCCGTCGGCAATGTTGAGCGAAAGAGCGGACATGACGCGACGTTATCGGGGAACAACGGTCTGCAAGGAGGTGACGGACATGGGTGCCATTCTTCTCGTGCTGTTGCTCGCTCTCGTTCTCGGCGGGCTCGGCTTCGCGGTGCACGTGCTGTGGTGGATCGCGCTGATCGTGCTGGCGATCTGGATCATCGGGTTCTTCGTGCGCGGCGTCGAAGGATCCCGCTGGTATCGCTGGTAGCGACCCAGTTCGAACGACGTCAGGTGCCGGGTGATGTGCTGTCACCCGGCACCTTTCGTCGTCCTGAGGAGTAACCGTGGCAACAACGCGCAAGGCCTCGACCACGTGGACCGGCGGCCTCGCCGACGGCCGCGGTGAGGTCACGCTCGTCTCGTCCGGGATCGGTACGTATGACGTCTCGTGGGCGGCGCGCGCGGAAGAGCCCAACGGCAAGACCAGCCCCGAGGAGCTGATCGCGGCGGCGCACTCCGCATGTTTCTCGATGGCGCTGTCGAACGTCCTCGGCAAGGCGGGTACGCCGCCGCAGCAATTGCAGACGAGCGCCGAGGTCGACTTCCAGCCCGGCCAGGGGATCACGCAGATCCGGTTGTCGGTGCGCGGTCAGGTCGACGGCATCGACGCCGACGCGTTCGCGGCCGCGGCCGAAGACGCGAAACAGAACTGCCCGGTGAGCAAGGCGTTGACCGGCGTCGAGATCACCCTCGACGCCACACTCGCCTAGCGGCAGGCGCGGCCGTACAGCCCGATTCCGCTGTTCTGGATCGTGAAAATCGGGCGGGCGGTCGGGAGTTGGCCGCCGGTCACCGGGTCGACCTTCGTGGTGTCGCCGGTCGCGATCATCACGCAGCCGTTGCGGTCCGGCGCGAGCGTGAAGAACTCGCCGAGCCGGCGGTCGTGCCCGGTCGCGACGCACAGGGTCCCGCTGGTGCAGACCTGGCCATAGTGCATCGGCCGGCCGAGCGGGTCGACGGTCGTGATCGACGGCCGGCGGCTGTCGGCGCCGCTCAGCATCGCGAGCCGCACGCCCATCTTCGCCGCGTCGGGCGCGCAGTCGAGATCGGTGACGCGGTCGTACTGGTACCACGCGACGGCCACGCGACCGCGCGAGCCGGCGATGACCCACGGCCACAGCACGGTGACGCCCGGATGCGCGACGACGGTCGGGCGCGACCACGTGCGGCCGCCGTCGTGCGACGACGTCAGCATTACCGAGTTGGCGACCGGCGTCGCCGCGCCGCTGCACCCGCCGGAAGTCCCCGGTTTGCGGTCGTCGGTCGACCACGTCATGTAGAGCGTGTGGTCGAGACCTTGGGCGATCTGCGCCTTCCAGAACGTGTTGAACGACGTGCCGACGACGGCCTGGCGGGTCTCGACCGTGCCCGGTGATCCGCTGTCGAACTGCTTCGTCGCACCGCGCAGCGCGACCACGCCGAGGGTGTTGCTGCCTTTGATCGCGGCTTCGTAGATCGTGTCGGTCGCGGCGTCGTACACCATCTTTCCGTAGCCGATGTAACCGTTCGCCTCGCCGGTCGCGTGCGTCGACGAGCAGGTCGCGCCGCCATCGGTGCTGCGCACGATGATGTGGCCGTACTGCTCGCTGTTGTCGGCGAGGAACACCTCTTTGCCCTTGCCGCCGGCGAGCCATGGACGGTCGCCTTCGTGGCACTGCACCGTGCCGGTCGGCCAGGTCTTGCCGCCGTCGCTGCTCGACACGAGCGCGTCGTTGGCGAGGTCGATGCCGGTGACGTAGAGGGTGCCCGAGCCGTCGACGGTGAGGTCGGGATCGGAGAAGCCGAGGTTGTGATCCGGGCCAGTGAAGAAGCCGGCGCCGTTCCAATTGATCCGCTGCCAAGTCTTGCCGCTGTCGTCCGAGGACCACATGTTGACCTGGTTGCGGTACGTCGAGGTGAAGTCGCCATCGCCCATCGGTGCACCGGTCAGGCCGCCGCGCAGCAGCAGCGTCGTACCTTCGTGCGTCGCGTAGATCAGCCGGTGCGACTGCGGCACCGCCATGACGAAGCCTTCGCTGCCGGCGAGCTGGCTGTCCACGAAAATCGGCTTGCGGAAGCCGACCTTCGCGCTCCCGGCCTGGGCCGGCGCGACCGCCAGGCCGGCCCCGACGATGACGGCTGCGGAGGCGAGGGCGCGGAGGCGAGTACGACGTCCCATGTGCAGGACTTCGACGCGCGCCAGCTCTTCCCCTTGTCGCCCTTGTCGCCCTTGTCGACTGTGACGTTCGAGGCGGAAATGGGGGTCATCTAACGCCTCGAACGTCACAGTCGACGGCGAAGTCGAGCTCTTAGGTCAGGAGCTTGACCGCGAAGGCGGCGTAGGTGTCGGCGACCTCTTCACTGGTCACGCCGACCTCCGGGTGCCACCACTCGGCGACGCGGATGCCCATCGCGCCGATCGCGGCGACGGCGAGCATCGGGTCGCCGGGTGTGAACGCACCGAGCTGCTGGCCGCGCTCGACCACGTCGAGCAGCATCCTGTTGGCCTCGAACCGGATCGCGAGCACTTCCGCCTTGTCGGACTCGCGCAGCGCGCCGATCTCGCGGTTGCACAGGCGGGTGAGCAGCGGGTACGTCGCGTGCACGCGCACATGCGCGCGGGTTACGGCGGCGATCTGGTCGGCCGGGTCGCTACCGACCTCGAGCAGCGCGAGCCGGAGCTGGTCGCGATGCTCCTCGTGGCCGAGCCGGATGAGGTCGCGAAGGAGATCCTGCTTGCTCGTGACGTGCGCGTAGAGCGTGCTCGGCTGCAGGCCGAGCGCACCGGTGAGGTCGCGCACCGACACGGCGTGGAAGCCGCGCTCGGCAAACAGCATCAGCGCGGTCTCGTGCAGCCGGCGCAGCGTCCCGGACGCCTGTGCCCGCGGCGGCAGCAGCGGCGCGTGGGTGAGACCGGTGGCCGGCGCGCCGGCCTGCTCGGTGGCGCGGGCGAGCCGGGCGTAGTCACGCTCGACGTCCACGACGGACGACTCCGAGATCATCGGCCCTCCCCTCGCACTTGCGCCGGATTTGCGAACGGTCGTTCGGTACGACGAACCACCCTTGACGCGATGTACTAGGAGAACACAGACTTATGCCCCGCTGCAAGGACGAACGAGTGTTCGTTCGTTCCGATGACGCGAAGGGCGGCTCGACGTGACGGTTCTGACAGCGCAACCGGCACCCGTGCTGGCGCCGGTGCGCACGCACCGCGAGGCGCGCGGCACCGTCGCCGGCGACGGCATCACCATGGCGTTCGGCTACTGGCCGGGGGCGGGTGCGCCGGTCGTCGGCCTGCACGGCATCACCGCGTCGTACGTGAACTTCGTCGGCGTCGCCGAGGAGCTGGCCGGCCGCCGGCCGCTGCTCGCGTTCGACCTGCGCGGCCGCGGCGACACCGACAAGCCCGAGGCCGGGCCGTTCGGGATGGCGCAGCACGCCGCCGACGTCGCCGGCGCGATGCGCGGCTTCGGTCTCGGCCGCTCGGTCGTCGTCGGGCACTCGATGGGCGCGTACGTCGCCGTCGCGCTCGCCGCCGCGCATCCCGAGTTCGTCTCGGCGCTGATCCTCGTCGACGGCGGCCTTCCGTTGCAGGCACCGCCGGGCATCGCGCCGGAGCAGATGCTCGACATCGCGCTCGCGCCGCAGATGGCCCGGCTGCGCGCGACGTTCCCGAGCGTCGAGGCCTACCTCGAGCACTGGCGCGCGCTGCCGCCGTTCGAGGGCGGCCGCTGGAACGACTGGGTCGAGGACTACCTGCGCTATGACCTCGGTGGCACCGCTCCGTCGTACCGGCCGAAGGCGTCCGAGGCGGCCGTGCGCGGTGACTTCCTCGACTCGCTCGACGCGGACGTGTTGCGCGAGCGGCTCGCGTCGTTGCGCGTGCCCGTGCTGCTGCTGCGCGCGGCCGAAGGGTTCAACCCGGGCCAGCCACCGCTGCTGCCGGACGAGGTCGTCGCCAACGAGGGCGGTCGTGTCGCCGACCTGACCGAGCGCGTGGTGCCGGACACGACGCACTACACGATCGCGCTCGGCCGCGACGGTGCGCGCGTCGTCGCCGACGCCATCGCCGAGGTCGCGGAGACGCACGGCTGATGATCCGTCGTCGGCGCATGGTCGCGGCAGCCGGTCTGCTCATCGCCGGCCTGCTCGCCGCTGCGCCCGCGCCCGGTAACGCCACCACCACCGCCGGGTCGTTCACCAAGCACACGTACGCCGGTCCCGGCGCCGGCCCGCGCGACTACTGGCTCTACGTCCCGCCGGGCAAGGCGAAGGCCCCGCGCCCGCTGGTCGTTTTTCTCCATGGTTGCAACGAAACCGCGGAGCAGGCGGCGCAGGCGACGCGGTTCAACGACCTCGCCGCGCAGCGCGGTTTCGTCGTCGTCTACCCGCAGCAGGTCGTCAGCGCGCCCGAGTCCGCGCCGGTCGCCGACGGCAACGGCATCGGCTGCTGGAACTGGTTCTTGACCGACGACCAATCGCGTGACGCAGGCGAGCCGCAGACCCTCGCCGGGCTGACGCGCTATGTCGCCGCAACGCAGCACGCCGACCCGCAGCGCATCTACGTCGAGGGCATCTCGGCCGGTGCGGACATGGCCGTGATCCTCGGCGCGACGTACCCGGATCTCTATGCCGCCGTCGGCGTGCTCGCCGGCTGCGCCTACCGCACCTGCGGCGATGCGACCGGCGAGCTGACCTACGCCGCGATGGGTTCGCGGGCGCGCGTCGTACCGATGTTCGTGGAGAACGGCACCGCGGACTCGCTCAACAACATCGGCATGGCGAGCGGTCTCGTCGCGTCGTGGCTGGGCGCGGACGACCTCGCCGACGACGGCACGATGAACGGCAGCATCGCCCGCAACCCCGCATCGACCACGAGCTACGACACGAGCCAGACACCGTCGCCGGGCAGCGGCGACGCGTGCGTGCACAACGACAGCTTCACCTGCCCGGGCGGCGTCGTCGGGTTCCACGACTCCTACCCGTACACCGTCGCGACGTACGACGACGCGAACGGTTGCGACGTCCTCGACTACTGGCTGATTCACGGGATGGAGCACGCGCATCCCGACGCGCCCGGCGACGGCCCCTACACCGATCCGCTCGGGCCCGACGTCACCGCGGCGTCGTACGCGTTCTTCACCGCCCATCCGAAAAACGGGAGATGCTCGCGATGAGGGTCACGCCGAGGTTGTTCGGACTTACGGCACTCAGCGGTGTCGCGCTGTGCGGGCTCGCGCTCGCGCCGGCCGTCAACGCGTCGACCGTGCGCGACGCGGCCGCCGGGGCGCCCTCGGTGATGCCGGTGCCGGTCGACCGGCAGGACTACGTCACCGCCGTCACGACGCACAACCCGCAGGACGGATCGGTGGTCGACCCGTACGACGGCGACCCGTCCTCGATCCACGTCGCGATCAGCAGTGGCAAGGACTTCGCGCACTCCTATGTACACCTCGCGATGGACTACCTGCCCGAGGGCGCGGTCGCGACCAACGCGACGCTGACGATGCACCTCACCCAGCAGGCCGACGCGTCCAACACCGGCGACTACCAGATCTACAACGTCAACACGGGTGCCGCGATCATCGAGGCCTGCGCGCTCACGACCGAGCTGCCGGCGAAGTTCGACGACAGCAACCCGCCGGCGTACGACTGTGCGCACGGCTCGGCCGTCGGCTCGCCGAACAAGGCCGGCGACACCTGGACGTTCCCGTTGAAGAACCTCGTCTCCTACTGGGCGACGCACGGCAACACGGGCGCGGTGCTGCTCGGCATCGGCTCCGGTGACCAGAGCCAGACCTGGCAGGTCGCGTTCTACCGATCGCGCTCGGCCGCGAGCGTGACGTTCACGCAGCCGCCGCTCACCCCGACGACGAACCCCGGTACGACGGTGACCGGGCCGGTGCCCGGCAGCAACAGCGGCGGCACGGCACCGGGCGTCGTATTGAACAGCGGTGGATCTGTGCCTTCCGTGTCCGGGCAGGTCGGCGCGCCGCCGCCCGCCGTCAGCCCGAGCGTCGCCCCATCGACGGCTCAGTCACCGCAGCAATCGACGTCCGCGGCTCGGGTCTCGCGCGGATCGTCCGGCTCGACGCCGGTGTGGCCGTGGGTGCTGCTCGGCTGCGTGCTGCTGGCCGGCGGTTCGGTCGCGGCCGCGCACTGGCCGCAGATCGCCGCGGCGATGCCGCGCGGCGTCGCGATCTACCGGCTGCACCCGCGCGCCTACACGCTCGCGTCCGCGGCGATGGTGTGGGGTCTCGTGTTCAGCGGCTACTCCGTGGTGACGCAACCGGCGCACAACAACCAGAACCTCGCCGGCGACCAGCAGCCGGCGAACAACGGCGGCGCGGCACCGGCGGCGAACGGTGCTGCGACACCGGTCCCCGGTGGCACGACCGCGCCGGGCGTCGTGCCGGGCGCCGTACCCGGGCAGAGCCAGACCGGCCCCGGCGGCGCGCTCCCGCACACCGCCGGCAACCCGAGCGTCGACGCCGCGCGCACCGAGTTCGCCGGGCCGGGGACCTACAAATTCATCAACGGTGTCAAGGTTTTCTTCCCGGCCAACGGCGGTCCGCCGGTCGCGCAGCTCTACAGCGGCGCCGACGACGTCATCGGCATCACCAGCAAGCAGATCGAGCTGTGCGCGCACGCGGCGCTCACGTACGGATCCGCGTTCAACATCAGCGCAGCCGACCTCGACGTCTACTGGGACTGGGTCCGTGACCATGGCGGCATCTACGGCCGCACCGTGCACACCGACTACGAGAACGACAACTACGACCCGGGTGCGGCGGTCAAGGCCGCGCAGACCTGCAAGGACCTCAACACGTTCTTCCTGCTCGGCGGCATCGGCTTCGACCAGATCCCCGCGGTGCGGCAGTGGGCCGAGCAGAATCACGTCCTCTACTACCACCACATCGCGACGATCGAAGGCTCGCAAGGATTGCGCTACAGCTTCTCGCCGCTGCCGACGGTCGAGCAGATGGGCACGATGTTCGGCGAGCTCGCGGTGCAGCGATTCCGCGGCCAGAAGGTCGGCGTGCTGTACCGGCAGAGCACCAACTGGTCGCCGGGATCCGACGCGTTCATCCGCGTGGTGAAGGCGGCCGGCATGACCGTCGTGACGCACGGCGTCGGGCTGAACCAGGCCAACTACACGCAGGAGCTGGCCGACTTCAACACCAGCGGCGTGAAGGTCGTCTTCGCGTGGGAGAACGCGCTCGCCACCACCGAGATGATCAAGCAGGCCGAGGGCCAGGACTACCACCCGTCGTGGCTCGTCTTCCCGTTCAACCTCGAGGTCAACACGCTCGGCTCCAACGCGATGGACCAGCCGATCCTCGGCGTCGCGGCCTGGGATGCCTACGACCCCGGCTACTACGGCGGCGGGTTCACGCCGTACGCCGCGGACATCAAGGAATTCGAGGCGGAGTACGCGACCTACGACCGGAACGCGAACCTCTCGGGTGACGGCGGCGACCTGCTGTTCCTGAACTGGGAGGCGCAGCGGCAGGTCGCCGACATGCTGCGGCTGTGCGGCGCCGGCTGCACGCGCAACAAGATCGCCGGCATCCTGCTCGCGGGCTACAACCGCACGGTCCCGCCCAACTGCAACATCGACTTCGCCAAGACCTCGGACCACCACCACGGCGGGTTCCTGGCGAACGTGCTCGAGGTCCAGAAGGACCCGAACGGGCGGGCCAACTTCGTCCCGACCGCACGCTGCATCAGCTCGATCGGGAGCTGACGTGCAGGTCATCGTCGTCGGGCTGATCGCCGGCAGCATCTACGCGCTGATCGCGCTCGGCATCGCGCTGGTCTACAAGGCGACGCGGGTGCTGAACTTCGCGCAGGCGGAGATCGGTACGGGCACGCTGTACTTCACCTGGTGGTTGTGCACGCGCCACGGCCTGCCATGGTTCGTCGGTGCGCTCGCGTCGATCGCGGCGGCCATCGCGATCGGGCTGCTGTTCGAAGTGTTCGTGATCCGCAAGATGATGACGGCGCCGCGGGTGACGGTCACCGTCGCGACCATCGGGTTGTTCTCGTTCGTGCTCGCGCTGGAGCTGGCGTTCTTCGCCGGCACGATCTACTCGGTGCCGCCGCCGCTGCATCCCGGTGGTGTGCGGATCGGCGGTGTGTTCGTCAGCTGGTCGCAGTGGCTCGCCCTCGGTGTGGTCTGCGCGGTCGCGCTCGGGCTCGCGGCGTTCCTGCGCTACACCGACTTCGGTCTCGCGGTGCAGGCCTCCGCGGACGACCCGGTCGCGGCGCAGCTGATGGGTACGCCGCGGGCGAAGATCAGCGCGTTCACCTGGGGGACCGCCGGTGCATTGAGTGCGCTTGCGGTCTTGCTGATCGATCCGACCATCGGCGGCGTGCTGTCGCCGGGCGCATTCAGCGGATTGTTCATCGGTGGCCTCACCGCGGCGCTCGTCGGCGGCCTCAACAGCCTGCCCGGTGCATTCGTCGGCGGCCTCGCGGTCGGCGTGATCGAGGCGGAGGTCAAGGCGCACCTCGACTTCAACGCGATCCCGAGCTCCAACGTCACCGCGATGCTCGTCATCGTGCTCGCGGTGCTGCTGCTGCGGCCGCAAGGACTCTTCGGCGCGACCGCGGGGCGGCGGGCGTGACCGTGGCCGAAGAGACCGGAGTCGTCGTCGCGCCGCGCGCCGAGCGGCCGCGCCGTACCCGCTTCTGGACCGAACGGCGATCCAACGTCGCGATCGCGGTCTTGCTGTTCGTCGCGCTGCCGTTGCTCACCGAGCACGCGATGCCGAAGCTGCTGGAGCAGCACCACTACTTCAACCTCGACGTCGGTGTCGCGATGGCGGTCGCGGCGATCAGCCTCAACCTGCTGCTCGGCTACACGGGCCAGATCTCGTTGGGCCACGCCGGCCTGCTCGCCGCGGGTGCGTTTGCGAGCGGCATTATGACCTCGCGCTGGCATGCGTCGATGGTGTTCGGGCTGCTGTTCGCGATGGTCGTGGGTGCGGCGGTCGCGTTCGTGCTCGGGCTGCCGGCACTGCGCCTGTCTGGGCTCTACCTCGGCATCGTCACCGTCATCTTCGGGCTGGCGATGCAGTCGAGCCTGCTGCGCAGCTCGTTCCTGTCCGGCGGATCGGCCGGCGTGCCGATGTTCCGCCGGGTCTGGGGCTCGACGATGACGACCGACAACGCGGTCTTCCTCGTCGTATCGCTGCTGTTGCTGCTCGGCGTATGGCTGGTCGACGTCAACGTCGTCGGCACCCGGCTCGGCCGTGCGTTCCGCGCGATCCGCGAGAACGAGGCGGTCGCGCAGGCGTTCGGCATCCCCGTCACCCGCTACAAGCTGCTGGCGTTCACGATCTCCGGTGCGATGGCCGGCCTCGCCGGCGCGATGTACGGGCACACCATCGGGTACGTCAACAACGAGAAGCCGTTCGACTCCACGATGTCGCTGATGCTCGTCATCATCGTGATGGTGGCCGGCGCCGGGCGCCGGCTCGCGGTTGTGTTCGCGGCGCTGCTGTTCTGGCTGTTCCCGTCGTTCATCGAGTCGCTGCACCAGTGGTCGTACGTCGTCGGCGGGTTCCTGCTGATGGCGACGGTGCGCACGCATCCCGACGGCATCGCCGACCTGTTGCACCACCGGCGCAAGCCGCCGCCCGCTCCCGACGCGGCAGATTCCGACGGCGACGACGAGTTGCCGGCGCTGCCGCAGTTGCCGGCACCGGCGCGGCCGATCGAGCCGCTGCTGTCCGCCGCCGCGGACGCGCCGCTGCTCGAGGTGAGCGATGTGACCGTGAGCTTCGGCGGCCTGAACGCTGTCGACCATGTGAGCCTTGCCGTGCCGACCGGCAGCGTCGTCGGGTTGATCGGCCCGAACGGCGCCGGCAAGAGCACGCTGTTCAACGCGATCTCCGGGCTCGTACCGATCGGCCAAGGCCGGATCTCGTTGCGAGGCAAGGAGATCCAGGGGCTGCGCTGCGACCAGCGCGCGTCGCTCGGCATCGCCCGCAGCTTCCAGCACGTCGGGCTCGCGCGTGACCTGTCGGTACGGGAGAACTTCCTGCTCGCGCAGCACCAGCTCGCGCCGTACAGCGATGTCGAGGCATTGCTGATGCTGCCGCGGGCGGCGCGCGCGGAGGCGGAGTTCCGGGCGCGGGCAGATGAAGCGATCGCGGCGCTCGGCTTCGAGGCGATGGCGGACATGCCGGTGCGCAACCTGTCCGGCGGGCAGCAGCGCATCGTCGAGATCGCCTGCCTGCTCGTCACCGCGCCGGAGCTGGTGCTGCTCGACGAGCCCTCGGCCGGGATGGCGCCGGCTGCGGCGGAGAACCTCGCGACGCGGTTGCGGGATCTGCGCGATGCACTCGGCCGGACGGTGTTGCTGATCGAGCACAACGTGCCGCTCGTGCTCGACACGTGCGACTACGTCTACGTGCTCGACGCGGGCAAGCTGATCGCGGAGGGCGCGCCGGCCGAGATCGCCGCCAACCGCGCGGTCATCGACGCGTACTTCGGGGCCGCCGTATGACCACCCCCGCGTTGTTGAGCGTCACCGGCCTGCGGGCCGGGTTCGGCGCGCAGACGATCCTGCACGGCGTCGACCTCGACGTACCGGAAGGCAAGGTCGTCGGCATCTTCGGCCTCAACGGCGCCGGCAAGAGCGTGCTGCTGAAAGTGCTCGCGGGCGTCGTACCGACGTGGTCCGGTTCGGTGTGGCTCGACGGCGCGGACATCACCGGGCTGTCGCCGGAGAAGCGGGTACAGCGCGGCATGGCGCACGTGCCGCAGGGCCGGCAGGTGTTCGGCTCGATGAGCGTCGAGCAGAACCTGCGGGTCGGCGCGTGGGCGTTGCGCCGCCGCGACAAGAGCCGGTACGACGAACGGCTCGCGCAGGTCTACGACACGTTCCCGCGGCTGGCCGAGCGGCGGCGGCAGCCCGCGGTGACGTTGTCGGGCGGGGAGCAGGCGATGCTCGCGGTGGGGCGGGCGCTGATCAGCGATCCGAAGATCGTGCTGATCGACGAGCCCTCGGCCGGCCTGGCGCCGGCCGTCGTCGAGGATCTGCTGTCGGTCCTGCTCGCGGTGCGGTCGTTCGGGCTGACGATGCTGCTGGTCGAGCAGAACATCCGGTTCGGGCTGCGGCTGTCGGACAGCGCGTGCCTGCTGCAGCGCGGCCGCGTCGTCTACTCCGGCGAGACCTCGTCGCTGGATCAGGAGAAGCTCGGCACGTATCTCGGCGTCGGCCGGCTGCTGGCCGACGACCTGAGCAAAGGCCTCGGCGGCAAGCCGGTCGCAAAGAAGCGGGCCCGAGCCCGCGCCGGGTAGCAATTGCTGGTCTCTCGGACCACGATTGACCAGCAGGAGCTACCCGGCTGTACGGCGGGTCCTAGCGGAGTTGGTTGAGGTCCCAGCGGACCGAATATCCGGAGTCCTCGTCGAAACCCACCGGATCGACCGGACAGGCGTGGGCGGCATCCTGACCTTTGTCCGGCGTGCATGCCGGAACCATGCGCAGCGACTCGCGATGCCCGTCGAACACGACAGTCAGGCGGACAGGTCCGCGCTGTCGCGGCCCCCTCTGGCCAATGAGCTGAAGGACGAACTGTTCGCCGTCGAGCGGGGGAAGTTCGTCGATGCGATAGTCGCGCAGCTCGGCGCAGCGCCCGTCGGGCTCTGCGACGGTGAGAGGGTCGCCGTTGGGGCCGAGGATGGTCAGGGTCACTCCGTCGACGGGCTTCATGTTCCGGATGCCGCGCCAGTTGAGGTCGAAGTACAACGCTCGTCCGCTAGGCAGGCCGTGCGCGCATGTTGTCTGCGACCCGTCCACGGCATCGAGCCCGTCCATCTGCCGGATGTTCAGGTCCGCGTCCTGGATCCCGTCCCATTGGATGCGGGCGACTCCCGCCGCCACCAGGGTCGGGCTGTCCGTCACGGCCGCGGCGGGCTCTTCCGCCGAATGGCTCGCACAGCCGGTCAGAGCCAGCGCTCCGGCCGCGAGGCTTGCCACAACACCGGCTCTCGAGGGTCTCCGCACGGACGGTGCGTTCGCGGTGAGGCCGCCGACTCCTGCCTCGCAGGTATGCACCACCTACAGCTCGGTGATCGGTGGGCAGGGGCGGGGTCGAACCGCCGACCTTCCGCTTTTCAGTTGGTAGTGGACGTGTTCGCGGTCGTCCGCCCCTGACCGTGGGCTCAGCGTTTCCGCAGGTCAAGGTCCTAGTAAGGACATAGGCGGACATCTGCGGACGGCTACGAACGTGCCCGTACGCGGCCCCGGACTGAGACCAAAACTGAGACCATGCGGCTGAGGCTTGCGTTCGATCAGGTGGGCCTCATGACGTAGGTCGTCGCTGTTAGTCAGATCGTGATTCCCGCGCCGTAGCTCAGTTGCTTGACGTCGCCATGCCATCGCCCCACAGAAGATTGCCGACGCGGCGGGTCGCCTCGGTACGGAGCTGGTCAACGACGTGCTGGTAGCGCCGGGTCATGGTGATGTGCGACCAACCGAGTAGGTCCATGACAGTGCGTGGGTCGACGCCCTGGACGAGCAGCATGGTTGCGGCAGTGTGGCGGGCGTCATGAAGCCGAGCGTCGCGGACGCCGGCCCGCATCAGTACGGCCTTCCATTCGCGTAGGTCAGCACGCGGGTCGATCGGCCGGCCGTTGGGTTGGCAGAACACGAGTCCGTAATCAACCCACAACTGGCCCGCCACCATCCGCTGTTCGAGTTGACTCTTGCGGTGCGCCCGGAGCGCTACGACGAGTGGCTCGGGCAAGGGGATTGTGCGGCGCCCCGCGCGTGACTTCGGGGGGACCAACACGAGACCACCGCCACGTCGCTGCGGACAGTCGGCTCCGCGACGCCGCCCGCACGGTTCGGCAGCAGCGCAGCCGTGTTGCCAGGTGTGCCGCTGCAAAGCGCGCCGGATTGTCATGGTCGGCGTGTCATCGTCGAGCGAAACGTCATCCCACCTCAGACCGAGTGCCTCCCCTTGGCGTAGCCCAACTGCGAGCGCGATCGCATAGCGGGCGCCATTGTCGCGGGACTCTGTTGCCTTGAGGATTGCCTTCGCCTCGGTCAGGTCGAGTGGTTCGACCTCTGCCTCATCGAGCCGCGGAGCCTTGGCTCGCACGGCGGGATTGACAACGATTCGCCCGCGAGCGAACGCTTCACCGAGCGCGGTGCGTAAAGTGCGGTGTGCCTGGTGCACTGTCGCTGGCGCTAGCCCATCCGCGAGCAGCGACGCGTACATCGCTTCGATGTGCTCGGGCGTAAGCCGGTCGAGTCGATGACGGCCTATACGCGGGATGAGGTGACGGTTGACAGCCGTCCGATAGCCGGCCAACGTCTTGGGACGCACGCTCGGAGCCGCCACTTTCTCGACCCAGTGAGTGAGCCACGCGTCCACGGATGGCGCTCGTCCGGCGGCGGCGATCTGGCCCGTTTCCCTCGCCCGTTCAAGCTCGCGAACCTTGCGAATCACTTCGCGTTGGTTTCGGCCCCGGACGTGCCTACGATCTTCGCGCCCGTCGTCGCGGACACCCATGCTGACTCGGCCGTGCCACCGCCCGTCCTTGTCTTGGTAGATGCTCGATCGACCGTTGCCCGCGCGACCCTTCGCAGAGGTCATCAGCTTGCCTCCTCAACTCGGCTCGCTAACGGCATGGTCCCGCGGCGTGGCGACATTTCTCTAGCGCCTACGGACGGCTGCGGATACGTGCCCTCGTCCTCGTTCAACGCGAGCAGTCTCGCCATGAACGCCGCCAAGGACTCAGCGGGGATACGACGGGCGTGACCGATCCGGACTGACACAAGCTCGCCGGCCTTTATCAACTCGTAGACCTTGGTCCGGCCGAGCCCAAGCGAACGCGCGACCTCCTCGACCGTGTAGAGCAGCCGCTCGACGATCCGCTCTGTCATAGCGATAGTGCGTAGTCGTCGCCGCGACCGTACGCCTGTTGGTTGATGACGAGCGTGAGCGATCGCTCGTCGGGTTGTTGCTGGTGCGCGGTGTGTACATCGAGGACGGGCGGAAGCGACGCGGCCTCGTTCGGGTTCGGCTTCGTCTTCATGGGGCGAGGTTCGGATGGCGACTTCACGAAGGTGTCATCACGGCGTCACCGCGGCCGTGAGATCGCCGTGAAGTTTTCGTAACCTCGCGCCCTCGCCGCGCGCCGTTTATGCGCTTCGAATCGCCGGCTAAGGGTGGCGCTTCCATCTCGGCGCGGGGGCAGGGGTGGAGGCGGGTCCCTGACGAGATCCATGCGACGGTCCGCTCCACCCCGCTGACCTGCGGGTATGCCTTCGGTTGGGTCGGTCGTGCTACTTGTTCGGGGGCTGCTCCGCGTAGCCGCTCCGCACCCCCGAACAAGTAGCACTCCCTCGACACGTACTTGGTAGAGGAGAGGGCAGGTCAGCGGGGTGGAGCGGACAGCGGGAAGCAGCAAGATCAAGAACAGAGGAGAAGAGGAGCAAAGATCAACAACAAGAGGGGGAAGAGGGCAAAGGGATGTGATCGGTCGAAACAGACGCGGATGAGTTCGAGGTCGGATGATCGCAAGGTCAGGAGCTAGAGCCTTCACGCGATGCGCCTGATGTAGATGTCGCCATGAGTCGCTCAATCGTGCGGGTCGTGACGCCGAGCTCGGCCGCAATGTCTCGTGCGGTCTGGCCGTCGGCGGCGCGTTGGGCGATGGCGCGCATGATGACGTCGGAGCGGCCGAGGCCGCGTCCCTGGTCGGCGACCGCGATGTCGAGGGGAAGGAAGTCGGCGAGGGTAACCACGGGCTCCGGTACCCGGTGGGCTCGACGCCACTGCGCGCGTGCGGACGGTGTCATGCCCCCGGCGACGCCGTAGACCGCGTTGCGCAGCGCCCAGTCCCGGCAGTCGCGGAGTACCGGGCACGTCGCGCATTTGCGGAGTGCCTCGCCCGTTCGTCGAAGGTCGTCGAACGCTTCCGGGCGGCCGATGCAGTCGGCCTGCTTCGCCCATGCACCAACTCGTGCCGATGTTGGCTTCGAACGGCGCAGCGGGGCGGTGACAGTCAACCGACTGCCCCCGCGGGCTGCGGGTTGTCGACGGCGGCGGTGAGCCACCCGGCGTCGTACGTCTTCGTGCGTGCCGGCGCGATGTGAATGCCCGCGAGGTTGAGGGCGGTGTAGCCGAACGGTTCCAGCTCGCCGTTGGTCACGGCCTTCCAGGCGAGTACGGCGACCGCGTCGCTTACTTCGTCGAGGGATGCGCCGAACGCGTGCAGTCCCGCGAGAGGGCTGGTCAGCTCGCAGACGTGAGCGCACCACCGCTCGCCGACTGCGGTGCCGTCGGACCTGTCGGTGCCGGTGGCGACCCTCAGTACGAGGAATCTGCCGCCGTTTTCGTCGAGACTGATGTCGGTCATGCGTTCTCCCGAAACTTGATGGATGGATACCGAGCGGACGTCACCACGAGGAACCTCCGTACGATCCGGCCGTGTCGGACAATGAGTGGGACCAGCGCGTACGGCGCTTGTTCGGCGCGTGGCTGAGACAGTTGCGCCGACGGGCTGGGCTCACGCAGGCGACGGTCGCCGAGCGGGCCGGCATCAGCGTCGGCTACCTGTCGCAAATCGAGACCGGCAGGCACAACGCCACGCTGGGTCTCATCGTGCGACTCAGCCTTGCCGTGGAGGCAAAGCCCAGCCAGGTGATGGCGCGCCTCGATGGCGTGGGACGGCCAGGAGACTTTTAACATATATACAGTCCTGCCAGGTGGGCGACGGACTCGCAAGAGGGCGCCGCGGACCTGTGGACGACGCTTACGCCGAGCGGAATCCGTGCACAAGCGAGTCCGTCGTCAGGGCGACGGCTTGGCTAATCCAATGTGGTCGAGCGCCGTGGGCCGCGCATTCTCCGGGGCCGCCCCTCCAGCGTCAAGGGCGCTCGCTTCGCTCGCGTCGCTACGCGACCGCCTACGGCGGCCCTTGACCCCGGAGCCTCTGCGGCCCCTCCGGCCAGGAAGAGCGGGCAGGTCCAAGGCCCTGCCCGCTAGGCGCGCGGCCCACGACGCTCTCAGGTGAAGAGCGCGCGAGAGACGCCGCTCGGCGTCAGCGGCACCCGGTTAGCGCCCCAAGATCCGTCCGATCGTGCTCTTCTTGGGTTTGGTCATGATTCTCAAGCTGGCCAGTTGCTGCTTGACCGTCTTGCTCAACGCCCTGTTGCTGTCCGCCTCAAGCTTGTCGAAAGCCTGACGCAGGCGGTCGGTGTAGCCGCGTGCCGCGCCGCCCGCCGCGATCACGATCTTCGCGGCTAGTGCCGCATTCCCGGCGATCCCCGTGTTTAGTAGTTCGAGCGCGGCCTCCGACGCCTCGATGCGCAACGACGGGCTTTCCAGCGGGATTGTCAGCATGCGGTTCACGGCGGCATCGCGATCTGGCTGTCGGCTGGCCTGAGCAAGTCGCGCCCGGAGCCGCCGGACGGCTGCGGCGTCGATCCCCGCGGCGCTGATAGCCGTGAGCGTCGAGAGCGGCGCGTCAGCCTCCTCAAGCGCCGTCCAGAGCTGCGTCCGATCCTCGGGCGTTAGACCGGCTGCGTACGCGCTGAGCGCAGCGGGCTTCGGATGCGCGCGCCCGCTGAGGACGGCGATGGCGTCGTCGGTCGACGGATGGAGGCTGAGCCACGTCTCGAGGATGGCCGGCGCGCTGGGGTCACTGAGCTCGGCCAGCACCTGGTCCCGATCCAGCGCCGTCCCTCCGTATCGCGTTCGGGCAATGAGTAGCAGGCGGAGTACGAGCGCGGTCTCGTCGGCAGGCGCGTCGTATTCGGCAAGTGCCGCGTCGAGCAACTCGGCTGCGGGTGGATAGAGGCCATTCGTGACGGCAATGAGGTTGCGCCGCAACTCTTCGGTCTGCGTCAGGCCGATACCCCGCATCACGTCCATGCTGAGCGACTCGGCGATGGCGTCCGCCGTCACCGGCGGAGCGAGGATCTGCGCTACCTCGTGCACGATGCGTCGGCGTGTGAGCGAATCCGTGTCATCGTCCCACTCGATCTTGCCCAGGACGTCGCTGATGTCAGTGCCCAGGCGTGAGCCGGCCGACTCCGCCAAGAAGGGCGCGAGCCGCTTGATGATGGCGGGCGTCGCCGCGACAACATCGAGGTCAGCGGACGGAACCTTCAGGAGCACCTTGCGGACCGCGCGCAGGCTTAAGGGAGCGTGCCAAGTGTCTGGGTTGTGGATCTGGCTCGTCCACCAGTCCCAGTCCGCATCAACGCCATGTGTGACACCGACCAGGGCATGGTCGTTCAGGAGCGACGGCGCAGTGAACGTCGGCAGGATCGCCTCGGCCCGCTGCCTCGTGTAGATGTACACCTCCATGTCGTCGATCTCCTGGCCGACGAGGAGCACGAGCGACGTCAAGACCTCGCTTGGCTGGTCTCGGGTGGTGACCGCATCGAGCAGCGCGGTGAACCGCTCCAACACTGTCTCGGACTCCTCGTCGGTGCCGTCGTCGGTGGCGGCAGCGCTCGCGGTGGGGGCGGTCGCCGGTCGCGTCGGAGCCGGGGCGGTTGGTTCCGCTTCTTCTTCCTCCTGTAAGAGCGCGTCGAGCGCTGTACGCACGGTTTTCGCCTGCGCCTTCCACAGGCGCAGCGCGCTGCGCTCCGGGAGAGTGCGAAGGGCCAGGTGCAGTGGGTCCGGGTGCTCCCGGTAGGCGCTGCCCAACCGGTCCTCGACTCGGGCGGCTGATTCGTCGTCGATCTCGCCGAGGACAGGTACCAGCCGGTCGAGCAGGTCCACGTCGGCCTCGCCGTCGTGGCTGTCGAGCAGGTCGAGCGCAGCGTTGATGAGGTCACCGCTGGCCGCACGTGCGCCGAGTGCGAGCGCGCCCGGCAGCATCGCCGGACGAGACCCATCAGCCCGGAGGGCGACGAGCACGCTCGGCGCCATCAATGGCGCAGCGGCCGTCGCATCGTCGGGGTCCAGCGCCTCGAAGAGGCGGCAGGCGGCCTCTGCGAGGTTCGCCTTGCCGGGCCCAAACTCGCCGTCGGACCGAGCCGCTAGCAGCCGGGCCGCGATCGCGACCGTGCTTGACGTCTCGTCACGAAATGCGTCGACAACGGTGGACGGGTCGGTGTCGCTGGCGAAGTCGATCACCTCGCCGAGTTCAGGGTCGTGCAGACCCTCGGCCGCGCCGGCGCCCTGCAGGTAGAGGAGGTCCGGACGGGGGTCCGCGACGTTGGCGGCCCGAGTTTTAGCCAAGTACGCGCGGAGCTGCTGATTTAGCCGGTGCGCCGCACGGTGAACGGCAGCGGAGTCACCATCGTCGGTGAGCAGGCCGCCAGCGGGGCTGTCCTCGCCCTCGTTAGCTTGGTCTGTTTGCGCAGCCTCGTCAGGCACGGCGAACTGGCGCAGCAGCCTGTCGAGTTCTGGGCTCGGCTTCGATGGCGACTCAAGCAGGGCGGAGAGCAGACGAGGCTGATTGGGTAGGTGCGCGGCGACGGTCGGGAATTCCGTCCGCAGAACGGTCAGCTTTGCGATCTCGGTCGCGCGCACTAGCCAGTCGATACCTCGGGCCTGGGCGATGCGGACGTCCGTTGCGTAGTTGTTGAGCAACACCTTCACGCGGCGAGGACTGCGTACGTGCGCCGGGATGAGGGTGTACACGACCTCGTCGAACAGCCGATTGTTCTCGTCCACGGCACGTAGCTCCGACCAGAGGCCGTCATGGTCGAGCACCAGCGTGCGGGCAAATCGTGTCAGCGCCTGTGGGCGCAGCGGCGGTAGTGCGAGTTGGTGCTGAAACACCTTGTCGAGGAAGGCTCCCGGCGTCGAGTAGTACGGCTCCTCGTCGCGTACCGGCTTTACCTGTGGCACCTTTTTCAACGCATCCTCTAGGACCTCACGGTCGGCAGTGACGATAAAGATGCAGCCCTTTTGGTCGAGGAAGGTCATGAGGTCGACCAGCGTTGCGACCACGTCTTCGGCGGCGCACCGGTCCAGCTCGTCGATGAACACGACCAGCCGCCGTTTGCCCTTGTCCGTGACGTGGGTGACGAGGGCTTCGAACCGCTGCGCGAACTGGTCGTCGTCTTCCGGCGCTGATTGGCTGATCTTGACGTTCGCGGACTCCATGACTTTCGGGCCGACGAGGAGAGCGGCGATCACGATCCCGAGGACCGTGCCCGCGCCCGTGATGCTGTTGCCGACGGCGTGGCGGAATGTGAGGTTGTGACGGGTGAGCATCGACGCGTACGCCACCGCGAACAGCCACGCCGTCGCGACGCACAGCGCGACGATGACGCCGAGCGCCAGCGACCTCCAGTTCGTGGAGATCCAGTGCCACAGGTCGAGCCGCTGCTCCTCGCTGTCTTCATGTAATCCGCGGGCGAACTCCTCGTCTTCGACACCGAGGGAGCGGGCGACGCTGTAGATGAAGTTGCGCTTCAGCGACCGGCCGCCGTACTTCCATGCGTCATACCGGACGAGCCGTGCGCTGGGTTCGAGCTCCTGCAGGTCTTCGCGCAGCAGAGTGAAGAACCCCGACTTGCCGGATCCGTACGGGCCGTATAGCGCGATGTTGAGCGGTGGTTTGCCTGCACAGACAAGCTCGCTGACCCGGCCGGCGATCGCGTCGTGCTCGAAACGGTCGTCCGCGCCAGCGGAAAGTGCAGCATCCTCGAGGACGTCGTCGGCTACCAGCATGCGCCGATGTCCGTCGACTTCTCGCTTGCGCCGCACCATCGCTGCCCCGTTCACAATCGGCCAACAGATAGTTGTACCGCCGACCACTGTCAGATTCATGTTGTTCAAGCACCGGCTAGGGGCTGACCGGCTAGAAACGCCGCCGGTCCGCGGGTCGTCCGGCGCTGCAGGCCGTCGAAACTGGGCGCCTACGCGCTCCGTTGTCGGCTCCGGTAACGGACGGCCACCTTCTCCGGAGTCGGACGGGTCGGGCTTGAGCCGACATACCTGCGGGCCCGTCCTCAGGTCAGCGCCGGGCCCGCAAATGGCGGTGTTGTCAGCCGGTGGCGAAGCGACCGGCCACCTCGAGAATCAGCTGGACGGCACCGGCAGCGCTGAGCTGGATCTTCGGGTACTTGCCCTTGTGGCTGACCCGGCTGTCGGTCCTGACGGCGTCGTCGTGCTGCGTGCCGCTGAAGTCGAACGACGTCGAGTTCAACGTGCCCGCTGACGAGCCGTCGCTACGCAGAACCCGCACGTACGTCCGCGGCTTGCCGTCGTCGGTGCGGGGCTTGCTCAGAGTCAAGGTGTAGCCCTGGTTCTGCAGGCCGACCATCAGTTCGGCGCGCTGCGGCTCGGTCATCGGTGAGAACTTCTTCCAGCGTGCGACCAGGCCCTCGACCGAGTCGGCCGGTGCGACGCGGTCGTCGGCGGCACCGGCTTGCGTCTTGTCCTCGGCCACGAGACGGGCGTACTCCGTCTCGAAGTCGAAGTACCACCGAGCGATCTCGGTGGGATCGCTGCTCGGGTCGAGCAGTAGGGCGGAAATTGGCATCGCCCACGTCCTTCCGCTGTATCTGTCCGCTGTCCGTCAGCAAATGTTCAAGACAATGATGCCTCCGGAGCATCTGCTGGTCAACGCTCGTTTTCGACGGGCGTCCGGCGGCCAGCAAACAGATAGTCGGCCAAACCGGTCCACCCACTCGCAGCGACCACCGAGGCCGGTCGTGATTAGCCGAAGATTGCGCGCGGATACTTCGATACCCGTACCTCATGAGCGACCCGAACTACACGCCCCTGCGGGCTCATGACGGAGGTGATGGGTTCGTCCATTCCCGGCCGGTGCATGTTCACATCGACTTCGGGCTCACCCATGTCTACCTCGTAGACGTAGAGCACATCGCCACCTTGTCGGAGCCCGCGCCTATAGGCCCAGTCGAGAGCGTGGTCGATGGAGGTCGTGGCGAAGCACATCTGGCGATCATCTTCTTCGCCTTCGATGTTGCAGACGACATCGGTCAATAGCAGTTCGTCTTTCTCGTAGACGCGTCGACTGCCGTGGTAGTACGGGCCGGGTGGGACGTCCTCGGCCGTCCACTTCCGGTCTGGGTCAAACGGCATCCTCGCCCTCATTCCGCCGTCGCAGCATCGCGTTCGGCGACTGCGTCGGCCGCTGCGATCGTTCGCCGGCCAGTCCTCGCGTAGCCACGGGAGAAGTCGCTCTTGAGTTCGTTGAGCAGCTTCGCCATCTCGACGGTTCGCCGGGCGTCGTCGAGCTGCTCAGCGTCCCGAACTCGGTCCATGATCTCGTCGAACGCTGTCCCAGACATCCTCCGGGCGAGCTGGATCCCGAGCATGCTGGGGAAGATGCCGGCGAAGTCCTCCCGGACCTGACGCGCGCTCGGGGCGAGCGTCAGGTAGTTGAGGAGGAACTCGGGACGCATCACGTAGCGCGCCCGGTGCCGCGCGACGATGTCCTTCGTGAGCCGCAGGATCGCGGTCTCGCCGGTGAGCCACCAGGTTCCCCAGCCGAACTCGGTGACTCCGCGCGTCTCACCCCGGCGCTGTCGTCGGCCGTACACCGCGAGCGCGAGCAGCGCGTCGTTGTACGCCAGCCGCGGGTCTCGCTTGACCGTCGACAATTGCGCGGCCAGTGCCTCAACCTCCTCGGCGTTGACGAGCCGCTGGAGGTCCTCGGTCGACTCGAAGTCGAAGCCGAACGTCCGCTGTAGGTAGCCGCGCATGTCGTCGAAGGCGACCGGCTTGTGCAGGGTGCCGTGGCTAGCGAACTGCTGCACGAACGCCGGCCAGTTCTTCGGCTGACGCATGCCGAGGTCCGTGTTGAGCCGGGCGTAGAGGTAGGCGCGAAGCATGATCTGCGGCGCTTCCCGGGCGATCTCGAACGTCAGCCGGTTCTCGAGTTCGCCGACGTGGTTCTGGTACTCGAGGTCCGCACCGCGCAGGTGGTTGACCACCTCCTCGAGGGCGGGCCCGGTGAGGATGACCCTTGCCTTGAGCCGCGTCGCCATGAGCAGCGTATTGCGGGTCATCTGGTCGGCCGGCGCCAGGTAGTGCTCACTGAGCGCCCGCACGATCTGGTCGGCGCCGACGTACAGGCGGAAGTCGCCCGTCATGTCCTGGAAGAACTCGAGCAGTCGCGGCTCGGTGTTGAGGGTGAACAGCAGCGCGTAGGTGCGGGACAGTCGGTGCAGGTAGTCTCGTTCGTCGGCGCGGGAGTCGTAGAGCACCCCCCGCAGGATCATGAACGCGCCGTCTTGCACGCGCTGGCCGTGCTGGCCGGTGAGGCCGGCCTCAGTGATCGCGGTCTTCAAGGCGTCGAAGATCGTGGGGTACTCACCGGTGCCGCCGTTGTCGAGGAACGCCGAGAACTCGAGGCCCTCGCGTTCGAACGCGAGCTGCAGCGCGCGGAGGGCCACCTCGGCGGCCTGCCGGATGCCGGTGTCGCCTAAGCCTGCTGGCGGCGCCAGCCGCAACCGGTCGTCGAGGCTCTGCAGCACGCGCAGCCGCAGCGCCTCGTCCTGGGTGTTCTCGTCCTCGATGCGCCGCCGCACGTCGTACGGCAGACAGTAGGCGCCTTCGGGCCTGTGCCATCGGACTGCACGGCCGCCGTCGTAGGCCTTGCTCGCCATTGCCTGGAGCCTCGGCTCGAGCCGGGGCTCGACGAGGGTGCGCACGCTCGGCAGCTCGGTGACGATGCGGTCGAGCACCTCTGCAGGAGTGCGCAGGATGCCCTTGTCCGGGTCAGTGCCCTCAAGCGCCCACAGCGCGAGCGCGTCGGTGACCGCATCGACGAGCGACTCGTCGCCGCTGCGCCGCTCCACCTCGTTCGCAAGGAACACGTATACCGCCGGTGAGCGAACGTGCCGCGAGCTCTCGATGAGCCGAGACGCGCCGACCGCCCGTAGGTAGTCGGTGTAGTGCCGCAGGTTCTGGTCGAAGGCCAGCTGCGTGCGGGCGTCGGTGTTGACGTGCGCGACGATGTAGTTCGCGTCGCGGATGTTGATCGTGACGTCGAGCTCGTCGGTGAGGTCGCGTTCGACTTTGTCGGTATACCGAACGGTTCGGCTGGTGAAGAACGTGAGCACGCGCGGGTCGCGGCCGAACTCCCGCAGCCGGGCGACGGTGCGCCTGATCTTGCCTTCGACGTCGGCCTCGACGCTGGCCTGGTAGAACGCCTGCGGGCGGTCTTCGTCCCCGTAGACACCCACGTCGCGGGCGTCGGCACCGCCGTCCTTGACACCGCCGAGAGGCGCAAACCGGGCGCCAGCAAGTGCGCCGTAGAAGTCGTTCACGAACCTCTCGAATGGGAACCCCTCCGCGCGGTCTAGCGCGATACCCACGACGTCGGGGTGAATCGGCTCAGTGCGCATCGGTATCCCTGGAAGAGTTGGTCCAGTAGCACGCTAGCCGCACACGCCGACAGTTTTCGGCGACTGCTGACGCGGATCCGGTCGCGCAAGGTCAAGCTCTCCTACGTTGATCTTCCGTTGTGATGATTCGACGAGGGGACGAAACATTCACCCGACTGGTGGAAAAGCGTCGACGAGACGGCGACTGAGACCAAAACTGAGACCGCGCTTACAGCCATGCGCCCGAGGACCGCTCGACGACGGGAAAATCGCAGGTCAAGGGACTTGCGTCGAGTGGGCAGGGGCGGGGTCGAACCGCCGACCTTCCGCTTTTCAGGCGGACGCTCGTACCAACTGAGCTACCTGCCCCGACACGGGACCCGACGAGTGTACCGGCGCGGATTCACCGGCCGGACCGGGCAGACTGCCCCCATGGCCGATTCGACCGCTGATCTTCGCGCCGCTGTCGCCCTCGCCGGCCGCGGTGTCGCCGCCGCCACGACGATGATCCGCGACACCCATACGGCGATCGCCCGCCGCGCGTTCGGCGTCAGCGGCCGCCCGGCCCGGCCCGCCCACCTCATGCACGACGCGATCTCGACCACCGTCTACGCCGCCGTCGGCGCGGGCGCCCGCCTCGCCGCGACCGCCACCGGCGCAGCGGTCGCCGCCAAGCACGCAACCGACCCGGCGTACCGGCCGCTGGTCGAGCGACCGCGCGGCAACGTCGTCGTCGGCGCGCTCAACGGCGCGTGGGGCGACTGGCTCGACCGCACCCGCAGCCCGCTCGCCCTCTCGATGACCGCGCACCACCCCACGGAAAACCTGACCGGCGACGTCGCCGTCTGGGTGCACGGCCTCTGCGAGACCGATGCCGCGTGGCGGCTCAAGGCGCACGAACACTACGGCGACAGGGCGAGCACGCACGGCGAACGGCTGCGCGCGGAGTGCGGCCTGACTCCGGTGTACCTGCGCTACAACACCGGCCTGCACATCTCCGCCAACGGCCGCTCCCTCGATGCGCTGCTGACCGAGCTCACCGAGACGTGGCCGGTACCGATCACCCGGCTGACCCTCATCGGGCACTCCATGGGCGGCCTCGTGATCCGTTCCGCCGCGGCCCAGGGTTGCGAGAACGGCTCGCCGTGGATCCCGCTGGCCAAACGCGTCGTCTACCTCGGCGCACCGCACCTCGGCGCCCCGCTCGAAGTCGGCGCGGCGCGCGCGACCCGGCTGCTGCGCAAGCTTCCGGAGACCAAGGCCGTCGGCGACGCGCTTGCCAGCCGTAGTGTCGGCATCAAGGACCTTCGGTACGGCGACGTCCTCGACGCCGACTGGGCCGAGCTGGCGGATCTCGACGCGGCCCGGCCGGTGCCGGCCGACTGCGCGCCGCTGCTCGACGGCGCCGAGCACTACTTCATCGGCGTGACGATCGGCGCCCGGCACGACACCCCGGTCGCGAAGATCCTCGGCGACGCACTGGTCCCGTTCGCGAGCGCGTCCGGCAGCAACGGCACCCGCGCGCTTGGCCTCGACGTCGACCGCGGCCGCCACCTCGGTGGGCTGCACCACTTCGACCTGCTCAACCATCCGCGGGTCTACGCCGTGCTGCGGGAGTGGCTCGCCGGCTGAACCTCCGTTACGCCCGGCCGGATTCTTCGTTAGGTTCCTCGACACGCAATCCCGGCTTCGGGGACAAGTCGACGAGGGGCCCAGCACCATGCGTTTCGCCAGGTGGGCGATCACTGCCGCGCTCGTGACGGCGGCCGTCGCGACGCAGGGCTCCGACGCATCGACATCGACCACGTACACCCACGGCTACGACGTCTCCTGGCCGCAGTGCTCGGACTCCGGCAACGGCTCGAAGGCCGCGCACATGCCGAGCGGCGGGACGTACGTGATCCTCGGCCTCACCCATGGCGCCGGCCACACCGTCAACCCGTGTCTCGGTGCGCAGCTCCAGTGGGCCAAGGACCACCACGTCATGGTCGGCGCGTACCTCGTCCCGTCGTACCCGACGGCGAAGGAGCTCGCCCGCGCGGACAGCGGCCCGTACGGGAACTGCGGCACCAACGATGTCGCCTGCCGGGCCGGCAACGACGGCTCGCGCCAGGCCCGTGAAGCCCTGAACACCATGCGCGCCGCCGGAGTACCGGCGCCGATGGTGTGGGTCGACGTGGAGTTCCGGCACAAGTACCCGTGGTCGAAGAACCAGTCGGTGAACGCGCGCGTGGTCGACGGCGTGATCAAGCGGCTGCAGTCCGGCGGCGTCGCGGTCGGCGTCTACACGACGTCGTACATGTGGCAGCACATCGTCGGCAGCTACCGCGTCAACCTGCCCAACTGGCTGCCGGCCGGCGACGGCAAGGTCGCCGACGCCGAGGCGAAGTGCCGCACGACCGGCAGCGGCGGCGTCACGTGGATCGGCCAGTACACGCGCACGTTCGACGAGAACGTGACCTGCCCGGTGATGGACGCGACGCCCGGCCACCCCGGCCCGCTGTGGCCCTACCGCAACACGACGCTGACCTTCGGCGCGAGCGGCGCGGCGGTGACGGCGCTGCAGAAGGCGCTGGCGATCGGGAACGTCACGGGCCAGTACGACGCGCAGACGACCGCGGCGGTCGTGCAGTGGCAGCAGGCCAAGGGGCTGCCGATGAACGGCATCGTGGACGAGGACGACTGGCGGGCGCTGGGTGCCTTCACCCTGGTCGGCGGCCATCCGTTCCTGCTGCCGAAGGTGGTCGCGCCGGTCTCGTAGTGGATATCGGGAACCGCGGTCTTGATCGGACCAGGCCGCCCGCGACAGTCCATGATCGAGCGGGGTCATCGTCTTGACGTCGCCTCGCCAACCCATTATAGAGTTCGAGAATGGCGATTAAGAACTCAGCGCCGCTACTGCGTCTGCTTGACGTGCTGCTGCAGGACCCGACGAAGGAATATTTCGGTCTGGAACTGGCCGACGCTGCTGGCATCCACACGGGGACGATCTATCCACAGCTCGCGCGGCTTGAGCAGCTCGGCTGGCTGACTAGTGCGTGGGAGGAGATTAACGAACGAGAAATAGGCCGCCGCCGACGCCGCTACTACCGGATGACTGGCGAAGGTGTTAGCGCCGCGCGCGACCAGGTAGCGAGAGCTGCGGCGGACGCAGAGCGGCGGAATCGACGACTCCGGCCCGTGATTGGGCGTGCGTCGTGAGGTTCGCGTTGGTGGCCGTGATGCTGCCGCTATTCCTCGGCTACGTGGCCATCGAATTGCACGCTAGCACCGGAATCTTGGCGCGGCTGCTCGTGTCGCTTGCTGTCAGGACACTGCCGGGTCGGAACCGCGCGCGGTATCGCGAGGAGTGGCTCGCCGAACTGGAGCCGCAGTCCGGTGCGGCCGCGCTGCTCTGGGCGGGCAGCGTTCTCTTCACCGCGCCCAAACTGACTGTTGTTCTACGCCGTACGTCCGCGAAAGCCGCAGACGTCGATCAAGTAGCCAAGGTCCAGCTTCGGTTAGGAGCAGACCTCACAATCGACCGCGTAGTTATCGCGTACTGCTGCGCGCCAACGACTCGCGATCCCATCGTCGTCTATGTGGCGAAGGCTGGAACCAAGGCGTCGGTGCATCGGCGAGATTGTGTGCAACTCCTCCTTTCTCTTCCTCAGGCTCGGCAGTACGAAGCGTTCTGGTCTGCGCACGGGTTGCCGGCAACCGTCCGTCTTTCTGCTAGCCGTGAAGTGTCTCCACTCGGCACGGGGATCGCGTGGTTGGAGGAGATCGCCGGTGCCTTTAGGGGACTCGGAATCTCTGCTCGACTAGTACGAGCTAACGGGCGGTCGAACGTCGCCACGGCCGAGTTCATCGTGGAATGGCCGGGCGAACGCCTGATTGATGCCGCTGTGGACAGCTTGATGGGGCTGCCAGGGATGAGGCGGGTCCAAACTCCGGGTCGTGCAACGCCGCGGCCGCAGCGGCCCAAGCAAGCGCGGGGACCGGATCCCGGCGACCGCTAGCTGCTGTCCGGCTCACGAGTACGGGCCGAGAAGAGCCGGCGGTCCTGACGGGACTTGAACCCGCGACCTCCGCCTTGACAGGGCGGCGAGCACTCCAACTGCTCCACAGGACCTTGCGTTGTTGCTCGTGTTGCGCTTGTTGCGTGCCCCCAACGGGATTCGAACCCGTGCTACCGCCTTGAAAGGGCGGCGTCCTGGGCCTCTAGACGATGGGGGCGAGGTCGCCCGCGGCGTCGCCGTTGGGGACCGAGACAGTCTAGGGTCTCCCGCCGGGCCCGGTCGAATACGCATGGTCGAATGCCCCATGACCACTGACGAGGTGACGTGGGAGGCGCGCGGCCCGGTCGCGCTCGTGACAATCGACCGGCAGCACCGCCGCAACGCGATCGACGGCCCGACGGCCGAGGCGCTGGTCGGCATGCTCGAGCGGTTCGAGGCCGACGAGTCGCTGCGCGTCATGGTGCTGACCGGTGCCGGCGAGGCGTTCTGCGCGGGGGCCGACCTGACCGCGATCGACACGCTCGCCCCGCGCGCCGACGGGCCGGACGGGCCGCTCGGATTCACCCGCCGTACGGCGAGCAAGCCGACGATCGCGGCGATCGACGGATGGGCCGTCGCGGGCGGGCTCGAATTGGCGCTGTGGTGCGACCTGCGCATCTGCTCGCCGCGGTCGACGTTCGGCTGCCTGGAGCGCCGCTGGGGCGTGCCGCTGATCGACGGCGGTACGTGGCGGCTGCCGCGGATCGTCGGGATGGGCCGCGCGCTCGACCTGATCCTCACCGGGCGGGCCGTCGACGCGAAGGAGGCGCTGGCGATCGGCCTGGTGACGTCCGTCGTGCGGTCGCCGGTCGCGGCCGCGGTCGAGCTGGGCGAGCAGATCGCGGCGTACCCGCAGGAGACGATGCTGTCCGACCGCGCCTCGGTGTACGACGGGTGGGGGCTGTCGCTCGAAGACGCGCTGGCGCTGGAGATGCGCTACGGGCTCGCGGTGGTCGGTGTCGGTCGCGCGGGGGCCGAACGCTTCAAGGCCGGCGCCGGGCGAGGTGGCGTTAGCGCGCCTTGACCGCCGCGGTGGCGCGCAGGGCGGCGAGCCACTGCAGCGACCGCTCCCAGAACTCCGGCGTCGCGGGCTCCGGCAGCATCAGCCACATCGGCGCGGGCGTGCCGTCGTTGATGTGCAGGTCGGTGCGCGGCTCGTACGGCGGGTCGCCGACGCAGCGGTACCAGGTGTAGCCCCACGGCTCCATCTCGGCGGCGACCTCTTTCTCGGTCCGGCCGGGCAGGACCTCGAGCAGCAGCCAGGGCCGCTGGGTGCGCATGGTCGCCGTACCGCCGCCGAGCACGTCCGGCTCGCCGGTCTCGGCGTCGATCTTGATGACGGCGGGGACGAGGCCGTGCGTCTCGACGTAGTCGTCGAGGGTGGTGACGGTGACGTTCAGGGTGCGGGTGGAAGCACGGAACACCGGGTTGAGCGAGTTGGACGAGTCGCTGCTGTCGGAGAGGTAGAACGTCGCCTCGCCGGGCTCGCGGCCGACGGCCTGGCGGGTGACGGCGTACGTGAGGCCGTTGGCGAGGCCGGTGTTGATGGCGACGGTGGCGAGCTCGGGCACCGGCTCGAACGCGTGCACGTCGCGGCTGGACAGCGCGCGGGCGAGCAGGCCGTAGACGCCGACGTTCGCGCCGATGTCGAGTACGGCGCCGGGCGGGGCGAGGTCGAGAGCGGCGAGGTAGACGGCGAGGGTCTCCGGCTCGTAGCCGGCGAGGCCGGTCGCGGCGAGCATCCGCGGGACGAGCATGTGGCTGGGCGCGGCGAGGCGGAGCCGGCGCGGCCGGACGCTGCCGTCCGGCGGGACCGGGAGCGGGAGGGTGACGCGGCGGACGCGGTGGTAGCGCTTGTCCCGGATCCAGCTTCGGACCGGTCGTGGGACGGTGGCGCGGTAGGCGGAATGCACGCGGGGATGCACGGCGAAACAGTAGCGGGCGCGGGTCGGGGGTGCGGGCTCAGAAGGCCGGTATGTCGTCCACTTCGAGCCGGGCCCACACGCGTTTGCCGTCGTGTTCCATGACGGCGGCCCACTCGGCGGCGAGCAGGCCGACGAGCAGCAGGCCGTGGCCGCTGCTTGGTCCGGCGTGGTCGTCGGCGGTCCAGCCGGTGTGGTCGGCGACGACGACCTCGACGGAGTCGTCGTCGGCGGCGGCGAAGACGCTGAACGGCGTACCCGAGTGGACGACACTGTTGGTGGCGAGCTCGCTGGTGACAAGTTCGGCGGCCTCGCGCGCGCGGCGCGGCAGGTGGCCGGTGACGGTGCCTACGAGTTGGCGGGCAGCGGGGACCGATTCTGCGGTCGGCGGCAACTCAGCGCTCGCAACACTGAACACGGTCGTCCCTTCGCCGGTGCTGGGCTTCGGGTCGTGTGACGCCTCCTTCCGTGTCGGTGCACCAGGACCTGCGGTGCTAAACCGTCACAGTTGCCTGACCCTCGCGCGCACTAGGCTCGGCCCGCCAGGGCCGTTAGCTCAACTGGCAGAGCAGCGGACTTTTAATCCGCGGGTTCAGGGTTCGATCCCCTGGCGGCCCACCGGTGGGTCGATTCACGCATCGCCGCCGTTCGAGGCCCTTGGGGCTCTCAGATCACGCCACGATTGGTGGAGTTGCGACCCGGGGACACTTGCCGCTCAGGTTCGTCTTGTTACGGCATTCGTGACGCGAAACGCCGACTCCAGTGTCGACCTCGCACCCAGCGCGTGGCGTTACCGAGCGCGCGCGATCCAGTCGCTATTCGCTGTCGTGCGGGTTGCTCGGATCGGTGATGGGTCCGCTCGCGGTGACTGCATACAGAACCGCCGAGAACAGGAGGTCATCGCGGCCCCAGACTGGGTCGACAACAGTGACTTGCCAGGCCTCAACGAGTGCGGACAGCGCGCGAGGAGACAGATCGTCGGCGTAATAGTGCTCGAGGTCCCTGAACGTGCTCGTCCCACCCACCCAGGTGTTCTCGCGATGCGCGTCCACCGTAACTGGCAACTGAAATGAGGTCTCCGCGCCCGGCCAGAACGCGAGCACTACGAGGTCGGTTCTCAGCAGGAAGTGCCGGAGCCTTTCTGTCATGGGCTCGTCGCAGAAGCCACTGAGGAAGGCACGCTGACCGCCCCCGGACCACAACTCACCGGGTTGCGAGCAGTCTGTAACAAACCCTGCTCTGTTGATTGCGGCAAGGTCTGCGAGATGTGGCAGCGTCTCGTCGTCCGGCGTCGTCCCGCCGTATCCCGGCTGATAGCGGATTTCACCGGTGAGCCAGCGCGCCGTGCAATCGCCAAGCGCAATTAGTGAGTCAGCGGCATACCAAACCGCCGAGTCAGTCGTATCGGGTTGGTCGGTGGTCACGCCCTGATTGTTCACCGGAGTTGCAGCGGCAGACCCCGATTCAACATGTCGTCAGGTGCCGAGGGCACTGCTTACGGGTAGCGTCGCGAGGTGTACGGAGCGTGGTCTGATGCCGAATCTGCATGGTGGGCAAAGCTTCGCCGGGCTCGCCGTCATATCGACGAGGTCGTAGTCGCGACCGACGCGTTCATGGCGTCGAAGCCGTGGCATGTCGAGGAGGAAGCAGGCCCGGGACCGAATCAGATGACCTTTCGGCTCCGTGTCACGCGGCTGGTTCCTGCGGACCTCATTACTGCCGTGGGCGACGCCGTTCACAACATGCGCTCCGCACTCGACGCGGTCGCCCACGAGATGGCGCGACGTCACGTCGGCGAGTCCCTCAGTGAGGCGCAGGAAAGGGCGACAGAGTTTCCGATCACCAAGGACGGCGACTCATTTGACGCATTCTTCTGCGATAGGCGGCGAGACGGTCTATACGGCCCAGCAGAGATCGCCGCGCTCAGGTCTGTACAGCCGTTCGCTCTCGGTGACGAGGCGCGCGCTCTGGGGGTCGCCGTCACTGATTCGCCGGAACTCACCCTGAAGACGGACGAGTTGTACCGACTTCATCAGGTCTCGTGCATCGACAAGCATCGTCGGCTGCCGATTGTGGCGTTGTTTCCCGGACTCGTTTACTGGACGGCACCGCCAAGCGGCAACACCTACCAATGGCAAGTGGGGACGTCGCCAACGGTCACGGTTGAGGACGGCACTGTCTTGGGTTACCTCACCGACGCGGAAGGACAAGCGCCACCGGCGGCCAAGGTCTTTCACGAGCTTCGCTTGGCACTAATGGACGATCCTGCTTTCCGCCGTCCGATCGTAGAAGTCCTCAACGCCTGGTACGGCTACATCACAGGTTGGGTGTTGCCGCGGGTGTTCGCCGTGGCGGACGGTAATCCGGCACCGCTTCTGATTTCGTCTGGGAGCTAACCGTCTAGCGATGACGCCAACGCGCGGACCTCGCGGCGCACCATACGTCCGCTCGCGACCCAACGCGCTATACCGTCGTACGGCGATGGAGTTGGCGGAGATTGAGGCGGCGCTGCATCTCGACCACGACGCCACCGTCGCCCAACGCGACCAGCTGCGCCGCGACCTGAACGACATCATCGCCGCCGCTGCCGATGTCGCCACCGACGACGAGCACGACCCGGAAGGCGCCACCATCGCGTACGAGCGCTCGCGTACCCAGGCCCTGATCGAGCGGGCCGACGCGCACCTCGCCGACATCGCCGCCGCTCTCGACAAACTGAGCGCTGGCACCTACGGCATGTGCGAGACCTGCGGACGCGCCATCAGCGAAGAGCGTCTCCAAGCAAGGCCTGCCGTCAAGACCTGCATCGACTGTGCGCGCTAAGCCGCCGAAAGCGGCTCGCGCCCCACGAACCCCAGGAACCGATCGATCGCCGGCGCCCCAGGATCAACCGGCACGATCTCGCCGAACGACTTTCCCTCCCCGCGGAACTCCGGCTTCAGCGTCTGCTCGGCCCGCGCCAGCGCCGCCTCCGCCTCGTCACCCGAGTACGGCACCGGCACCCCGGCTCCGCGACAAAGGTCGCAGCCGTGCGCGAGGTACTCGGTGGCAACAAGAGTCACCAGCATCGACGCGGGAATCTCGCGCCCCGGCCCGAGCTGCACCGTCCGGTCCACTCCATGCGTCGCGAAGCCGTCGACGATCGACACCGCAGCAGCCCGGAACCGCGCCGCCGAATCGGAGCCGCCAGCGACACCGTTGGGATCACCCGACGGCACCGACCCCGACGCGGCCGCCGCGAACGCCTCGGCCCAGCCGACCATGTGCCCGAGCAGCGCCTGTACGTCGTAGTCCGCACACGGCGTCGGCCGGTCCCACGCATCCGCCGGCACCGCGTCCACCACATCGGCAGTCTTCGTCAACACGCCGCGCACCAACGTCAGCTCGTCCACGCCCCGCGACCCTAGTAGTAGAGACACTGGGGCCATGGGACGTGTGGCGGTGGCGGCTCCCGCTCTTGCGGCCGCGCTAGCGGCAGCCGCCTGCTCCGGTACGACGAAGACCGCGCCGCCGCGCGTCACCGTCCAGGAGACCCTCGGCCCGCACGAGGTCGCGCTCCCGTCCGCCCCGAGAACAGTCGGCCACTTCGAGGTCAGGCTTCTCCTCGGCCGCTGCGGCATCACCTATCTCACCGGCACGCACGCCGAGTTCGAGCCGCAGAACCCGCTGTGCCGCGTCCACGAGCGCATCGCCTCGCGGGACGCGTCGTACCACTCCTTCTCCACCGCGCGGCAGCGGCTGATCCTCGCCGACGGGACCGAGGTCGCGCCCAGCATCGACGCCATGCAGATCAAGCGGCAGCCCGACATCGTGACCGTCGGCGGCCGCGACGTCATCGAGCTCGACGTCTACTTCGAGCCGCCGTCGGGCAGCGCGCCGAAAACCCTGCGTTTCTACGGCGATACCGACACCGGCAAGTCCGTGACGCCGCCCGGCCCGCTCTCGGTCGACCTCCCCGTCACGGGCCTCGCCGCAGGTCATTGAGACCCGGCGGAAGCTCAATTTCGTTTTCTGGTTTGCCGAGAACATACTTGGGTAAAGCAGGACAAACCCGCTCGGTTACAGAGAGTTACAGGAGAGTCACACCGTGAACAAGAACGTCCGCCGCGCGACCGTCATTCTCGCGCTCACGCCGCTGCTGTCCGTGCCGACCATGGCGGCCTACGCGGGCGTCACCGGCCCGACGATCACCGCGCCGAGCGTCCCGACGAGCACCACGACCACCACCACGGTCACGCCCGCGCCCGGCGCCTCGGCCTCGGCCAGCGCCGCGCAGGTCACCGGCATCCTGACGGTCGGCGGCACGAGCACGAGCGCCAACGGCAGCGGCGGCAGCGCCAGCGCCGACGCGCTCGACATCCTCGGTACCCGCGTCGCCGGCGGCAGCACCAGCGACCCGTCCAAGCCGTCGAAGGGCCAGCTCATCGGCACCGGCGCCACCCCGGCCGGTGACGTCGAGATCGCCCCGTGGTCGGCCGCGGTCACCCACAACGGCAGCGACTCCTCCGCCGACGCCGACGCGGCCCTCGCCCACGCCGGGCTCGCCGGGCTGCTCGAGGTCTGGGTCCTGCACTCCCACTCGCACTCCGACTACAGCACCGACAAGTCCTCCGGCTCGTCGTCCAGCGACGGCGCCGAGGTCAAGGGCCCGAACGGCATCGACATCAAGGTCCTGCACGCCGAGGCCTCCAGCGGGCACAACGGCAAGTCCGACCTGCTCGTCGTCAACGGCACCGAGATCGGCTCCAGCGACCAGGCCAACGGCGCCTGCAAGCTTGACCTCGACCCGGTCATCCAGCTCCTGTGCCTGGAGGCCAACGGCGGCACCAGCAGCACCGGCATCACGACGTCCGGTGCCGAGGTCGTCGGTGTGACTGGCATGGTCCCCGGCACGACGGTCGTCGGCGCCGGCACCTCCGGCGGTACGGCGAAGACCGTCGTCACCCCGACCGCGCCGAAGCCGGCGAAGAAGCCCGCGCACCACCCGGCCACCAAGCCGGCGTCCGGCCCGCTCCCGCACACCGGCCCCACGCTTCCGTTCACGGGCGCCGAGGTCGGCCTGCTCGCGGCGTACGGCGCGGCGCTCGTAGGCCTCGGAGCCGGCATCGCCACCGCCGCCCGGCGCCGCCGGGTGCACGGCTTCGCCTGACCTGACCCGGGGGTACGGCGGGATGACCGCCGTGCCACATTTCTCCCATGCAGCAGCTCACCGGGCTCGACGCCGCGTTCCTCGCGATGGAGACCCGTACGACGTACGGCCACATCGGCAGCGTCATCGTGCTCGACGCCGCCAACGCCACGGAGCCGCTGACATTGCAGCGGCTGACCGAGCACACGGAGTCGCGGCTGCACCTGCTGCCGCCGTACCGCCGCCGGCTGCTGCGGGTGCCGCTCGACCTCGACCAGCCGTACTGGATCGATGACGAGGACTTCGACATCGAGTTCCACGTCCGCGAGCTGGCGTTGCCGAAACCGGGCAACGACGCCCAGCTCGCCGATCAGGTCGCGCGCCTGCACGCCCGCCCGCTGGACCGCAGCCGGCCGCTGTGGGAGACCTATCTGATCCACGGGCTGTCCGGCGGGCGGCTCGCGGTCTACACGAAGATCCACCACTCCGCGATCGACGGCGTCTCCGGCAACGAGATCCTCACCGCGCTGCTCGACGTCTCCCCGGACGGCCGCGACGTCGGCGAGCCCGGCGAATGGAACCCGGAGCACCGCCCGTCCACCGTCGGGCTGCTCGCCCGCAGCGCGCTGTCGCTGTCGGCGCAGCCGGTGCGTGCCGTCCGGTTCGCCGGCGCGCTGGTGAAGTCGCTGCCCGCGCTGGCGACCGTGCCGGGCCGGCCGCGGGTCCCGGTCATCGACCGGTTCGTCCTCGACCAGGTCGCCCCGCGCGAGGGAAGCGAGGTGCTGGCGCGCACCAGCCTGCGCGCGCCGAAGACACCATTCAACCGGCCGATCACGCCACACCGCCGCTGGGGCTTCGCATCGGTGTCGCTCGACGACGTCCGCACCGTGCGCAAGGCGTTCCCCGGCATGACCGTGAACGACGTCGCGATGGCGATGTGCGCCGGTGCGCTGCGGCGCTACCTGCTCGACCGCGACGAGCTGCCGGACGAGCCGCTGGTCTCCGCCGTACCGGTGTCGGTACGCAGCGAGGACGAGAGTTCGGCGCTCGGCAACCGGGTGTCGATGATGTTCGCGCCGCTGCCGACGACCGAGCCGGACCCGGTGAAGCGGCTGGAGGCGACGCACGAGTCGATGCGCGGCGCCAAGGATCAGCATCAGGCGCTGCCGGCCGACCTGCTCTCCGACGTCACGCAGTTCGCGATGCCCGCGGTCGCCGCCCGCGCCGCACAGCTCGCCGCGCGGCTGCGGATCGTGGAGCGGGTCAACCCGTTCAACCTGATCATCAGCAACGTGCCCGGGCCGAACGTGAAGCTCTACCTCGCCGGCACGCCGCTGCTCGCGACGTACCCGGTGTCGGCGATCACCGACGGGCAAGGGCTCAACATCACCCTGCTCGGCTATCTCGGCCAGCTCCACTTCGGCCTGCTCGCCTGCCGCGAGCTGGTGCCGGACGTCGACGTACTGGTCGGCTACCTCGTGGACGAGCTGGACGCGCTGGTAGCGCTCGCCGGCGAGGCGACGGACTCGAGCCACTCGAGCACGAGTTCGGCGGTCCACTCCGGCGCTTCCAGCTGAGGGACGTGCCCGATCTCGCGGGCGATCTCGAAGCGCCAGTGCGGGTTGGCGTCGGCGACGGCCTTCGCGACGCGGAGCGAGACGAGCCGGTCCGCCTCGCCGTGGATCAGCAGCACCGGCGCGGTGACCTGGGCCATCTTCGCCCGGAACGTCCGCGACCGCGCGAGCATCCGCACGAGTGAGCGCGCCGCGTCGAGGAACTCACCCGGCCCGGCCGGCTGCCCGTACTTCTCCTCGGTCAGCGCGATGCCGAGCGCGAGCACGTCGGGCGGGATGCGCTTCGGGTCGACACAGCACAGCGCGAGCGTCTCGCGCACCTGCTGCTCCGGCGTACGGCGGCGCCGGCGGCGCTTGAGCGCGGCCTCGCCGACCCCCGGCAGCGACATCGCCGCGAAGGTCACCGCGACGCGCGGGTCGATGGGGGCGAGGGCCGGTCGCGGCAGCGCCGGGTCGACCAGCACCAGGCCGGTCACGAGGTCGGGTGCGGCGGCGGCTTCGAGCAGCGAGATCGCGCCGCCCATCGAGTTGCCCATGAGCACGGCGGGCTCGCCGGCGATCTCGCGCAGGAAGCGGTCGAGCAGCCGCCGGTTGGCCGACACGGTGGTGCTGCGGCCGGCGGCGGGCGTCCGGCCGTGCCCGGCCAGGTCGACGGCCAGCACCCGGGCCCGCTCGGTGAGCGCGGGCGCGACGGCGGCCCAGTTCCACGCGGCACCGCCGAGGCCGTGCACGCACACGATGAGCGGCCCGTCGGAAGGGCCGCCGAAGTCGAAGTAATGGGTCGGTCCACCGAGGTCGGCCGTCGCCGAGCGCACCGTGTCCGGAAGCGTGATCGTCATTGAAGGCGAGGTTACCGTTGCGCCGTACGCCGCCAGGCAACGGCTGTGTCTCCTCCGTCCCGACTAGCGCCGAATGGCCCGTTCGGGCAGTTCTGTTGACAGACGAGGCAAATCGGGCAGAAGTAACGCCACCGCCGCCTTATGGTGATCGCGCCGCGCATGTTTCGCCGGCTCCCGCGTTCCCTTGGAGAATCTCTCGTGTCGACCCTCCGTGTCGCCCTCAGCTCCGCCGTCGTGTCGGCGCTCGCCGTGCCGCTCACGCTCGCCGCGCCGCTGACCGGCGCCGCCCATGCCACCGTCGTCAGCCCGACGATCGTCTACGCGGCCGACCTCGACCGGGACGGCTTCGCCGGCCTCTACCGCGCGACCGTCGCCGACCCGACGCACCCCACGGCGATCCTCGCCGACACCGGCGCGATCTCGGTGGACAAGGCGCTGCTGTCGCCGGACGGGTCGCGCATCGCCGTCCTCTACGACCCCACCGCGTCGAGTGCCACCGACACGATGGCTCGCAAGCTGGTCACGATGAACCTCGACGGCAGCAACCAGCACGTCCTGGTCAGCGAGGTCAACACGTTCGGCTCGACCTCCGCCACGTTCGACGACGTGAACGGGTTCGGCTGGAAGGGCAACGACACCCTCATCTACGGGTGGAGCACTGTGAAGTTGTCCAGCAGCCCGCCGGTCTTCACCGACCAGGTGCGCACCGTCCCCGCCAACGGCGGCACCTCCGCCATGATCAGCGGGACCAACGGCCTGTCCGACCCTTCGGTGTCGCCGGACGGCACGCAGGTCGCCGCGATCAACTACGGCGGTCACACCGGCACTGAGGCCGTTGACCTGTTCGCGTCATCGGGTGCGACGACCGCAGCCCAGATCGCCAACTCGTCGACCGGCGGACTTCGCTCGCCGGCATGGTCGCCTGACGGCACCGCCGTCGCGTTCGTCCGCGACGACAGCACCGACACGCGGGACGCCAGTGAGATCGACGTCGTGCGCTACAACGCGGGCACGAGCTCGTGGGGCGGTGCGAGCGCCGCCGTACCGGTCGTGCAGGGCGCGGACTCGTCCTGGCTGGATGAGGACCCGTTCTGGACCGACGCGAACACGCTGATCTTCGAGCGCATCGACGACTCCAGCACGGCCGCCGGCAGCGGTGGCGTCGCGCCGATCGACCTGTGGACCGCAGCCTTCGACACCGGTACATCGACCTGGGGCACCGCGACGAACGTCACCAACACCCCGACCGTTGATGAGTCGTCTCCGAGCGAGGCGGCCGCTGACCTCACCGCGCCGGCGAACGTCACCGTGCTGCCGTTCGGCCTCGGCGGCACCAGCGTCACCGTGCGCTGGAGCCCGAACGACGCCGACTTCTCCCACGTCGTGCTGTACCGCACCGACACCACCGCGGCGACCGCGGAGGTGCCGCTGGGCAACAAGTTCGGCACCAGCTTCGTGGACACCGGCCTCACCGTCGGCCACACGTACTCCTACCGCTTCCAGACTGTCGACGGCGCCGGCAACACGACGAACGACGACGTCGCCCACCTCGTGACCGCCACCAACCTGCCGAAGATCGTCGCCGTCACGCCGACCGCGCTGGTCAACACTTCGCTTCCGTTCCGGGTCACCTGGGGCGTCGCCGAGCCGGCCGGGACGACGTACGACGTCGTGTACGCGGTCAAGGGCGGCGCGACGTGGGCGCTGGGTTCGTCGTACGCCTTCGCCATCGGAACCACGGCGACCAACGGCGCGTTCAGCAAGGGCGTCCCGGGCCAGACCTACTACTTCCGGGCGACCGCGCACGACACCCACGGCAACACCGGGTCGACCGCGTGGTCCGGGGTGAACGTGCCGCTGGACCAGACCGCGGGCTCGTTCAGCCACGGCTGGGTGACGGTCAAGAGCAGCCACTACTGGCTGGGCTCGATCGCGGCCACGTCGACCAACGGCTCCTACTACACGGTCGGGGTCACGTCGAAGAGCGTGTCGATCATCGGCACCAAGTGCGCGGCGTGCGGGAAGTTCGCGGTCTACGTCGACGGTCACTACCGCGGCACGGTGTCCGCGGCCGCGACCACGACGAAGCTGCGCCAGGTGCTCTGGACCGGCGTGAATACGACGATCGGCCGGCACGTCATCAAGCTGGTCGCCGTGCTCGCAACGCACAAGACGTTCCAAATCGACGGCATCGCCGACCCGCGCTAAACCTAAGAAAACAGAACTGTCGCTGTGAATCCGGCCGGGTCGCTTGCTGCCCGGCCGGATTCGCCGATACCTTGCTCGAGACCTGTTCGTGACCTGCGAGCCGCCGGTGGCTTTGCGGCGAACAGTCCCGCCTAATCCAGCAATGGAACCGGGGACCCACACGTTCCCCTTGGGGTGAATCGCTGCCGGCCACACAAGGCCGGCGCCGTAGGGCGAAGTACGTCTTCCGCGCCCGAACCCGACAGCTAACCCGGTCGGCGGCCGACGGAAGAGGAGCCAGCCCGCCCGTGGCGCGCCCCGGCCAGATCACCCATACCCGTTTCACCCGCCTTGTCGCGACCGTCGGTGTCGCTGCAACCTTGTTCACCGCCGGCGCGGTCGGCCTCACCGTCAGTTCCGCGTCCGCGGACTCGCTGACCCAGCAGATCGCCGACGCGCAGAAGCAGCTCGACGCGCTCGACGCGCAGGCCGAGGCCGCCAGCGAGCGCTACAACGCCGCGCGGATCGCCCTGCTCGCCGCCCAGCGCAACGTCGCAAGCGCGGAGCAGCGCCTCACCCAGGCGGAGTCGAAGCTCGCGACCCTGCGCAAGTCCGTCGGCGCGTTCGCGGTCGCCGCCTACACCGGTACGACGCTGGACGACAGCCTCGGCGTCTCGGCCACCGACCCGAGCGAATACCTCGACAAGCTCTCGATGCTCCAGGCCGTCTCCTCGCGACAGGACGAGGTGCTGGCCTCGGTCTCGGCGGCGCAGCGCGACGAGGCGGCGGCCCAGGCCGCGGCCGACGCCGCGTTCACCGCCCAGCAGGCCTCGACCAAGCAGATGCAGGCCGAGCGCGACGTGGTCCTGTCGGCGGCCGGCAAGGAGCGGGCCATCCTGCAGACGCTGCAGGTCCGCGAGGCGGCCGCCATCCGGGCCGCGCGGGCCGCGGCGGCGAAGGCGGCGGCGGAGCGAGCGGCCGAGGCGTTGCGGGCCCGGGCTGCCGCGGCAGCGGCCGCGGCGCGGGCGCTGGAGTCCCAGAGCGTGTCGAGCACGCCGGTCGTCTCCGGCTCCGGTGGCGCGCGGGTCGCGGTCGAGTGGGCCTACAAGGAGCTCGGCAAGCCCTACGTCTGGGGCGCGGCCGGGCCGGACTCATTCGACTGCAGCGGGCTCACCCAGTACGTCTGGGCGAAGGCCGGCGTCTACCTCGACCACTACACCGGTTCGCAGTGGAACGAGGGCCGGCACATCTCGCGCAGCGACCTGCAGCCCGGCGACCTGGTGTTCTTCGGCAGCGACCTGCACCACGTCGGCATCTACATCGGCAACGGCAACATGATCGAGGCGCCGCACACCGGTGCGGACGTGCGCATCTCCGGCGCGTTCCGCAGCGACTACGCCGGCGCGGTCCGCCCCGGCACCTGACACTCAATCGCCGTTTCCCGGCCCGACCCGGCCTGCCTGTCGCGGTGATCATGGCGTTCGCAGGCTGCCAACGCCATGATCACGGCCGTAGCTGCTGCGAACGCCATGATCACGGCGCGCGGGTTGCGTCGTAGCGGCGCAGGACGATCTCGGCGACCACCTCGTGGGCGCCGATCGGGGCGCTCACCACGCCCGCGCCGCAACCCACGACCGCGTCGTGGAAGGTTCCGGGCGCGAGGAGGTACGACGCGACGACCGCCGGCTTGACGTCGGCGAGGCGGGGCTCTCCCGACGCGACGTAGGCGACGCTCACGTCGACATCGAGGTGTTCGGCCAGCATCTCCGCCTGCCGCGCGACGTCGGACCGGCTCCGCTCGTCGGCCGAGCCCGCTGCGGCCAGCACCACCGGGGCGGAGCCGTCGTACCCGGCCGCCGCCAACCGGTCCGCGAGCGCGACGCACAGCAGCGGGTCCGGGCCGACCGCGGTCGTGACGACGGCCTGCGGCGCCTGGGCCGGAAGGTCGACATGGACGTGGTAGCCGGAGGAGAGCAGCACCGGGACGGCGACGGTGCCCGCCGCGACGTCGGGGACGAACGGCGGGCCGTGGTCGAGCAAGCCGACCGAGACGGACAGGCCCGGGCGCAGCAGGCGCACGCGGGCCGCGACCGCATCGACGACGGTCAGGAAGCGCGGATCGGCGCTGCCGTGCGCGGCGACGAGCAGCGCCGGATCAGGCAGCCCAGCGTCAGGCGGCCCAGCGTCAGGCGTGGAGACCGCACTCCACCTTGCCGGTGCCGGCCCAGCGGCCCTCGCGGCCGACGCCGCGCCGGGTGCACGGGGCGCACCCGACCGAGCCGTAGCCGTCGGACAGCAGCGGGTTGACCAGCACGCCGTTGGCGGCGATGTAGTCGTCCACCTGCGCCTCGGTCCACCCGGCGAGCGGGTTGATCTTCACCATCTGCCGCGACGCGTCCCACTCCACGACCTTGATGTCGTGCCGGGACTCGGTCTCGTCGCGACGGATCCCCGAAGCCCAGGCGAGGTACGGCGCGAGCGCGCGGCGCAGCGGCAGCACCTTGCGCAGCCGGCAGCACAGGTCGGGGTCGCGGGCCCAGAGGTCCTTGCCGTACGTCGCGTCCTGCTCGGCGACCGTCTGCTCGGGGCGGACCCGCAGCAACTGAATCGGTACGACGGTCTCGACCGCGTCCGCCGTACCCGTGGTCTCGGGGAAGTGGTAGCCGGTGTCGAGGAAGAGCACCCGCACGCCCGGGCGGATGGACGCGGCCATGTGCGCAAGGACCGCGTCGGCCATGGACGAGGCGATGACGAACCGCGAGCCGAACCGGTCCATCGCCCAGCGCAGGATCTCCTGCGGCTCGGCGCCTTCGAGGGCGGCACCGGCATGCAACGCGAGGTGCTCCAGGCCGTCGGACGCGTCGTACAGGTCATGCAATTCGGACGCGTCGTCGTGCAGATACGCCAACTCGAGCGCGGCGGTCATGAGAATGGCCTCACAGAAGGGGGGTCGCGGAAACTGCTGGAAAGATCAGCAGCCGCGACACGCCGCGCTCTGGACGCGCTGCAGGTCTACATGCAGCCGCGCCACCAGAAGCACGGTCGAGGTCACGGCGTCAGTGTGACACACTTGTTGCGTGAGCAACAGTCCGGCGTTGGTGGCCCGCCTCCACGTCGATTTGGCGCGCGTCTCGAGCGCGATCTGTCTCTCCTGCTGAGACTTCCGCCGGCGCAACGCCCCCGCAACGCTCACGAAGGGTCCACCGTCCCATGGCCGACACCGGTCTGAATCCCACTTCTTCGGCGCGTCCCCGCCCCGCTCGCCGTACGGCGGGCCAGGGTCAGTGGGCGCTCGGCCACCTGGAGCCGCTGAACCCGAACGAGCGGACCAAGAAGGACGACGACGGCCTCAACGTCCGCGCGCGGATCGAGAACATCTACTCCAAGCTCGGCTTCGCCTCGATCGACGCCGCGGACCTGCGCGGCCGGATGCGCTGGTGGGGTCTCTACACCCAGCGCCGGCCCGGCATCGACGGCGGCAAGACAGCGATTCTCGAGCCGGAGGAGCTGGACGACGAGTACTTCATGCTCCGCGTCCGCATCCCTGGCGGCCAGCTGACCAACACCCAGTTGCGCACGATCGCGGCGATCGCGACGGAGTACGGCCGCGATGTCGCCGACGTCACCGACCGGCAGAACATCCAGCTGCACTGGATCCGGATCGAAGACGTGCCGGCGATCTGGGAGCGGCTCGAAGCGGTGGGCCTGTCGACCACCGAGGCCTGCGGTGACACCCCGCGCAACATGCTCGGCTGCCCGCTCGCCGGCGTCGACGCCGACGAGATCCTCGACGGCACCGAGGTGTTGCTGGCGACGAACCGGCTGGCCGAGGGCAACAAGGAGTTCTCCAACCTCCCGCGCAAGTACAAGACCGCGGTCAGCGGCTGCCCGGTGCAGTGCGTCGGCCACGAGATCAACGACATCTCGTTCATCGGCGTCCGGCTCGACGATGGCCGCACCGGGTTCGACGTCTGGGTCGGCGGCGGCCTGTCGACCAACCCGATGTTCGCGCAGCGCCTCGGCGTATTCGTCGAGCCCGGCGAGGTGCCCGACGTGTGGGCCGGCGTCACGAAGGTGTTCCGCGACTACGGCTACCGCAAGTCGCGCAACCGCGCGCGGCTGAAGTTCCTCGTCGCCGACTGGGGCGCGGAGAAGTTCCGCGAGGTGCTGGAGAAGGAGTACCTCGGCCGTGCCCTCGAAGACGGGCCGGCGCCGGTGCTGCAGCCCGGCGCGGTGCGCGACCACGTCGGCGTACGCCGGCAGAAGGACGGCAACTTCTACGTCGGGTTCGCGCTGCGATCCGGCCGCACGAGCGGCCGCGAGCTGACCGACATCGCCGACCTCGCCGCGCGCTACGGCAGCGGCAGGGTCGCACTCAGCGTCGAGCAGAAGATCATCGTGCGCGACGTCGCCGAGGCCGACGTCGATCCGCTGGTCGCCGAGTTGGAGTCGCGCGACCTGCGCGTGCACCCGTCGGTGTTCCGCCGCGGCACGATGGCCTGCACCGGCATCGAGTTCTGCAAGCTGGCGATCGTGGAGACCAAGGTGCGGTCGGTCGACCTCTACGAGGAGCTCGAGCGGCGGCTGCCCGACTTCGACACCCCGATCACCATCAACCTCAACGGCTGCCCCAACTCGTGCGCGCGCTTCCAGACCGCGGACATCGGCCTCAAGGGATCGATCGTCGGCGACGGCGAGGGCTTCCAGGTGCACCTCGGCGGCGCGATCGGCTACGACGCGGGCTTCGGCCGCAAGCTGCGTGGCCTCAAGGTGACGGCGGACGAGCTGCCTGACTACGTCGAGCGCGTGCTGCGCAACTACACCGCCGGCCGGGCCGAGGGCGAGTCGTTCGCGACCTGGGTACGGCGGGCGGACGAGACACTGATCTCGTGACGTCCGCGGAGCGCGCCGTACCTTTCTACTGCCCGTACTGCGGCGACGAAGACCTGCGCCCGCTGGACGACCGGCACGGATCGTGGTGGTGCCAGTCGTGCCGGCGCGCGTGGTCGCTGAAGATGCTCGGCACCGGCACGCCGGACTCGCTCACACCCTCCGCCGAGTAGCGACGATGTTGTCGCGTTGGCGTCAGGTTCGGTGCGGGTACGCCGACGCCGTGGCCGACCGTGATCGACTGCGCCGACGCGACGCGTTCCTGCGCGAGCTCGCCGAGGCGAGGGCGCTGCGCCAGCGCATCGCCCCGCGGCGTGCGCGCCGGGTGAAGAACAACCAGTTGCACCGGATGCTCACCTACCGGCACACCTGAGCCCCCATAGGCGGGGCGCGGCTTTCGCCCGCGCCGGCCCGGGTAGAGGCCTGGCGTGATTCCCCATGACGCGGTCGTCGTCGGGGGCGGCCCGGCCGGGCTCGCCGCCGCGACCTGGCTCGCGCGCTACCGCCGCAGCGTCGTCCTGGTCGATGCCGGCGAGCAACGCGCCCGCGGCGTCGAGTGGTCGCACGGTTACCTCGGCCGTGACCCGCAGCGCCCGCTTGACCTGTTCGAGACCGCGCGGACACAACTGCTCGGCTACCCGACCGCCAGCCATGTCTCGGGCGAGGTCGTCGGGGCGCGCCGCGACGGCGAGGTGTTCGTCCTCGAATTGCGCGACGGCAGTGAGCTCGCCGCACTTCGCCTCGTACTCGCGACGGGTGTCGTCGACGCGTTCCCCGACCTCGACGGGTTCGCCGAGCACTACGGCGCGTCCGCGTTCCACTGCCCGGCCTGCGACGGGTACGACGCGCAGGACCGGACGGTCGTCGCTTACGGGTGGGACGAGCGCCTCGTCGGGTTCGCGGCGTCGCTGCTCAACTGGGCGCGGTCGGTGACCGTCCTGACCAGCGGGCACCGGTTCAGCGGCGACGAGGCCTGCCGCGACGTGCTCGCCGAGCACTCCATCGAGATCGTCGAGACCCCCGCCGTACGGATGCTCGGCTCGCGCGGGCGACTCGAAGGCGTCGAGCTCGCCGATGGCCGCGTCGTCCCGGCCGAGCTGCTGTTCTTCTCGGTCGACCACCAGCCGCGGGTCGACCTCGCCCGGCGGCTCGGGTGCGCCCTCGACGACGAGGGATACGTCGAGATCGACGCGAACGGCGCGACGACCGTGGACGGCGTCTTCGCCGCGGGAGACGTCGTACCGGGGCTGCAGCTCGTCCAGGTCGCCGCGGCGCAGGGTACGACGGTGGGCATCGCAGCCGCCCGCTCGCTGCACGGCACCGAAGGGTCGCCGCTGTCGCCGCGGCCGGCACCGGACGCGCCTCGTGAGGTCGACGCCGCACGCCCCTGACCGGGGGTTGGCGAGCGGGCGGGCGATCTGAAACGATCGCCGCGACGACGACGGAGGGACCCCATGGGCCGGGACAGTGCGGACAGCATGGCGTTGGTCATCTTCCGCGAGGACGGCGTATGGCAGTCGGGAGTGCTGCCGGAGCGGGTGGCCGACGACCTCGACGGGCTGATCGCCGTACTGCGGCAACAGCCCGGGGAGGGCGGGGCGATCGGCCTGGTCAACGTCGCGGACGAGTTCTTCGTCGCGGTACGGGTACGGGGCGATGACGTGAAGCTGTTGCTCTCGGACGTCACCGCGGCCGTCGCGTGGGATCTGGCGCGTCAGGTCGTGACGCGGCTCGGGATCGATACGCCGGGCGACGACGACCTCGAGGATGTCTGGCCGGCGGGCGACATGGGCATCTTCCTCGACCTTGGCTTCGACGAGATGGAGCTCGGAGCGGTGCTTGCCGACCTGGATGCGTACGCCGACGAGATGCTTCTGGCGATTGCTGCCGGTTTGGGCTTCTCCGACGTCTACGATCGCGCCGTCGAGGCCGCAGCACACTAGACCCAGCGACGACTGACTGCCCAGGGGAGAACGTGACGTACTTCGCCGCCGCATTGGCCCGCCGTGGCTCCGGCTGGACCGGGGAGGAGATCGATCTCGACGGCGTCGAGGATCTCGACGGCGTCGTGGATTCCGTGCGCCAAGCAGTGGGCGACGACGCTGAGACCGCGCTGATGCTGTTCGAGGAGAACGACGAGTGGTTCGGCGTCGTCCGCATCGACGACGACGGCGACCCGCGGGTGTTCGTCTCCGACGGCCGCGTCGTGGAGACGAGCCAGGTCGGCGGCATCCTCGGCGAGGCCGCGACGGTCGACGACGACGAGCCCGTCGATGTCGACGACGACGAGGACGACAGCGACGACGACGAGGAGGAAGAGGAGGCGATTCGCGCGGCCGGTGACCCGATCGGCGATCCCGACCTCCTCGCCGACCTCGGCGTCCCGGGCAAGCGGCTGCTGGCGCTGTGCGCGGAGGAGGGGCAGCTGCCCGCCGACATCCTGAGCGCGCTGTGCGAGTCGGCTGGGTGCCTCGACGCGCTCGAGGCGCTGCGGGAGACGTGACCGGCGGATCGCCGTACGAGCCGGCGATGCGGCAGGCGCTCGCGGCGGCGGCGTCGGTGGCCGCGGAGGACGTGCCGGTCGGCGCGGTGGTGGTCGATGCTGCCGGTTCGGTCGTCGCGTCGGCCGCGAACCGGCGCGAGGCGTCTGGCGATCCGACGGCGCACGCCGAGGTGCTGGCGCTGCGCGCTGCGGCGTCGGAGGTGGGTTCGTGGCGGCTCGACGGGCTGACCTTGGTGGTGACGCTGGAGCCGTGCACGATGTGCGCGGGCGCTGTCGTCTTGTCGCGGGTGTCGCGGCTCGTCTACGGCGCCGCGGATCCGAAGGCGGGGGCCGTCGGGTCGCTGTGGGACCTGGTGCGCGACCGGCGGCTCAACCACCGGCCGGAAGTGGTTGCCGGCGTACTCGCGGACGAGTGCGGGCAGGTGCTGCGGTCGTGGTTCGAGGGGCGGCGGGGAGGGGCTGCGCTCCGCTAGGCTGGGCGGCGGTGGAGTGTCCGAGCGGCCAAAGGAGCACGCCTCGAAAGCGTGTGAGGGGGCAACTCCTCCGTGGGTTCAAATCCCACCTCCACCGCCAAACGACCTAGCCGCTAACCGGCGGTTCCGTCGGAAGCACTTGCTCAGGCGAGATGGGCGACAGCCTCGGCAAACGTTGCCTCATCGGGCAGCGGTCGGCCGGAGGTCTCGACCGGCCGGAAGAGCAGCAGGAGCGCACCCACCAACAGCGGGCACGCGCCGAGCACCGCGGCGCCCGCCATCCCCGGCGGTTGGATCGACGTCGCGGCCATCACCAGCGCTACCACGCCGCCCAGCTTGGTGGCCGCCGAGACCCAGCCGGACGCCGTGCCGCGCCGCGTCGTGGCGAACAGTTCCGCGCAGTACGGCGTCAACGCGCCGAGCAAACCCCACAACCCACTGAACAGAAGGAACAAGAAGATGGTGAAGTGGCCGGAGTCAGTCGCCAGCTTCGAATCCACGCCGAGAAGCCCGAGGAGGATCGCCACCGCGGTCGCGCAGCCGGCAACCGTCGCCCAGCTGCTCCGACGGTAGGCGTAGGCGGTCACGACGCTCATGGGCGCCGCGAGCAGGCTCGCGTTGGTGATGGTGTGCGTCACTCCACCCGCAGACGCTCCGGCGGACGTCAGGAAGGTGGGAATCCACGTGATCAGGCCAAAATTGATGAAGCCCCACCCGAGGCCGCAGAGCAGCAGCGCGACGACGGTGGGCATGACGGATGCCGCGGCGGCGGGCGCGGGGGCTGTCGCCGCCTGGGCAACTCGTGGCTCGCCGCTGAGGCCATAACGTCGCGCCACGACTGCCGCTTCGTCATGCCGGCCGCGGGCGGCGAGGTATCTCGGTGACTCCGGCAGGTATCGGTTGAGCGCGATCAGGAACAGGCCGGTGGGAAGGCTGACGAACCACATCGGCCGCCAGCCGTACTTCGGGATGATCAGCGATGCGCAGATGCTCGTCAGCAAGAAACCCACGGCCGTGCCGGCGCCGGCGACGAGGATCGTCGCGGTGCCACGGCTCTTCTCCGGCACCAACTCGACGATGAGCGCATACGCGCACGGCAACAGCCCACCGGCTCCGAGCCCCATGATCAGGCACATCACGAGGTTCCAGCCGAACGAGGGCATGGCGCCGCAGATCGACGTCGCGATGAACAGGATCGCCGCGAGCAGGATCGAGTGCCTGCGGCCGATGTGGTCGGCGAGCTTTCCCCAGATGAGCGCACCGAGGAAGGTGCCGGCAATTCCCGCGAGCGGGTACAGCGACACCGGCCAGCTTCCCGGCACGACGTGAACAGGTGTCGTGAGCCCGTACTCCTTGGCCGCGCCGGGCAACACGAACGAGAACGTGAACGGCTTCATCGCGTCGATCGACACCGCGGACGCGAGCACGACCAGCGTGACGAGTCGCGTTCGCGCGATCGCCGGGCGAGTCGGCGCCGCCGACACACGCGTGCGCGCGCGCCGTACCTCCCCGCCCTTGCTCGCGCGAAGCAGCGCCCATACGTCGATGCCGAGACCCGCGACGATCAGCGCCATCGCGAGATACATGTGCGGGTCCATCGGCATGCCCGCCATCTGATAGCGCGCGTCGTGGCCCGTCATGAACTCTTGGATGTGCAGCCCGACCCCGGCCACGATGGCCGCGATCCCGGCCCAGAAGACCGCCCAGACCCCGGGCCGCCGCGGCCGCCGCGATCGCGCGCCGGCCGCCGGTTCGGCGACACCGCGTTGCAATGGCGGCCCGGCGAGGAGCCGTCCGGCCGGGCTCTGCGCAATCGTGCCTGCCCCCGGCTCAGCCCCGACCGCACGGTGATCCTGGCTCGCCTCGTACGCCGGGGGCTTCGCTATGCCGCCGGGGAGGTCGCCGATGGTCGGGTCAGCCATTTCGGCACAATAGACCTACTTTGTCGCAACTTTCTATACCGGTAAGCCGAGGTGACAACAGCTCGGCGCGCCGGTCCTGCGGGGCGCGCGTGGGCGCATTACCCCCGGCAAGGAATCAGCCGGACGGTTATGGCGCAGGCGGGGTTGCCGGGCTGGCCACGCCTGCCGAGTGCAGTTGCCACGGCACGCTGGTCACCATCACTCCGGGTTCGAACAGGAGCCGGGCCTTCAGCCGCAACGCGCTCTGGTTGTGCAGCAACTGCTCCCACCAGTGGCCGACGACGTACTCCGGGATGAAGACCGTGATGACGTCGCGCGCGCTTTCGCGCCGGATCTGGCGGATGTAGTCCAGCACCGGCCGGACCATCTCGCGGTACGGCGAGTCGACCACGACGAGCGGTACGTCGATGTCCTGGCGGAACCACTCCTCCCGCAGCCGTTTCGTGTCGTCGGCGTCGATGCCGACGGTGAGCGCTTCGATCGTGCTTGGCCGGGTGCCACGCGCGTATGCGAGCGCGCGCAGCGTCGGCAGGTGCAGCCGCGACACGAGCACGATCGCGTGGTTGCGGGCCGGCAACACGGGGCGGTCGACGTCACCAAAGTCGAGCTCGCGCGCGATCGCGTCGTAATGCCGGCGGATGCCTTTCATCAGCAGGAACAGCGCGACCATCGCGAGGATCGCGATCCACGCGCCGTGCACGACCTTCGTGTAGAGCACGACGGCGAGAACGGCCGCGGTCGCGATCGCGCCGACGAGATTGATGGCGCGGGACAACGCCACCCGGCGGCGTTGCGGCGCCGTCGCGTTGCGGGCGACGCGGTTCCAGTGCCGCACCATTCCGGCTTGGCTCAGGGTGAACGACGTGAAGACGCCGATGATGTAGAGCTGGATGAGCTTGTCGATGTTGGCGTCGAACCCGGCAATCAGCGCGATGGCGAACCCGCCGAGCAACACGATCCCGTTGCTGAACACCAGCTTGTCGCCACGCGTGTGCAATTGCCTTGGCAGGTAACGGGATTGCGCGAGGATCGACGCCAGCACCGGGAATCCGTTGAACGCCGTGTTGGCGGCCAGGATGAGGATGCCGGCGGTCGCTGCTTGGTACAGATAGAACAGAACCGCATGCCCGCCGAAGGTGCCGGCGGCGAGTTGCGAGATCACCGAAGGGTTGCCGTCCGGCAGCGCATGCGCGTGCATCCGCAGCGCGAGCAGCGTGATGCCGCCGAACATCGTCACCGACAGCAGGCCCATGATCGCGAGCGTGTCCGCGGCGTTGCGTGACTTCGGCTTGCGGAACGCGGGCACGCCGTTGCTGATTGCTTCGACACCGGTCAGTGCGGTGCATCCGGACGCAAAGGCCTTGAGGAACAACGCGACCGTGAGGATGCCGCCGACCTTCACCTGCTGCCGGATGTGCTCGTGCGCGGTGGACGCGAGCCCGAGATGGTCGGTCAGGTCCTTGCCGATCCCGACCGCGATCATCAGGTAGGTCAGTACGACGAACGCGTACGTCGGGATCGCGAACGCACGGCCGGATTCCTTGACCCCGCGCAGGTTCGCCACCATGAGGATGAGGACCGCGCCGACGGAGATTTCGACGGCGTAGTCGTGCAAGCTCGGCGCAGCGCTGGTGATCGCGACCACCCCGGCGACGACGGACACCGCGACGGTCATCACGTAGTCGACCAGCAACGCGGCAGCCGCGGTCAGCGCGGCGTTTGCGCCGAAGTTGTCCATGCTGACCGCGAACGCGCCGCCGCCGCTCGCATAGGCGTGACACGTCTGGCGGTAGGACAGCACGACGATGACGAGTAGCGCGGCGATGACCGCCGCGACCCACGTCGTATAGGCGAGGTAGGCCGCGCCGCCGAAGGCGAGGACGAGGACGATCTCCTCGGTTGCGTACGCCACCGACGACAACGGGTCCGAGGCGAAGATCGGAAGCGCCAGCCACTTGGGCAGCAACGTTTCCGGCATGTCCTCGTTGCGCAGCGGCCGGCCGACGACGACGCGCTTGAGAGTGTCCGCGACGGTCATGAACGCGGTCTCGTCCCCACGCGATCGACGCTAGGAGCCGGGGCGCCGCGCCGCCGTATCGACAACGTCAAGATTCGGCCGGCGCGCGTCAAGAACGCGTAAAGACCGCAGACCGCATGTGCCCGCGCGCGATCAACTTAGAGCCGATGAAAGCAGGCCAGCCGCTTCGCCGGCCGGTGCTCCCGGCGCACGTCGCGCTGGCCGCCGGCGCGTCCCTTCTGCTCTGCGCCGGTGCGACCGCCTCCGCGCTGAACGGCCGCATGTCGGGGTTGGCGATCGCCTGCCTGTGCGGCGGGATCGTCGTCGTGACCGGGCTGGTGAGCAGCGCGCCGGCGACCATGGCGCTCGCGGTCGTCGGCTGGATGACCGCCGCGTCGTTCGCGCACCCGCCGTACGGGGCCCTCCGCCCGACGCCGGGGCAGGCCGCGCTCTCCGCGATCGTCATGGCCGCCGCGGCGGTGACCGGGACGGCGGCCTCGATTGCCAGGTTCGGATTTGCGCGGCGGCAGAACGGGATGACACTGGATGGCGTGGGCCGGCTGAGCGGGTTCATCTCGGCCGTCGACGTGCGCCGCCGCGTCCTCGGCCTGCTGCTCGCCGCCGTCGTGCTCCCGCTGCTCACCGTTCTCCTGACCGGGCACCCGCTGAACCTCTCGCTCGCCGACGAGCTGCTCATCTACCTGACCGCGGTCGTCGCGGTTGCCGTCGTGGGCGGGTTCTGGCCGGCGGTCGCCGCCGGGGTCGCGGCGAGCCTGCTGCTCAACTGGTTCTTCACCCGCCCGTTCCACACGTTCACCATCGCCGAACCGGACAACCTGCTCGCGCTGCTGCTCTTCGTGCTCGTCGCGATCGTCGTGTCCAGCGTCGTACACGTCGCCGCGCGCCGCGCGCAGCAAGCGAATCGGAGCAACGCGGAGGCGCAGGCTCTGTCGACTCTCGCCGGCACGGTGCTGGGTCAGGACGACAGCCCGGCGGCCGTGCTCCGCCACCTCGAGGAGACCCTCGCGATCGGCGTCGAGCTGCGTGAACGCGCCGGCGATCGATGGGTCACGGTCGCCCGCGCCGGCGACCTCAGGGTGGCGCCGGCGTCGGCCCTGCCGATTCGCGCCGACCTGCAACTGATGACGTACGGCGCCGTCCCGGCGGGCTCGCGCCGGCTGCTCGCGGCGGCCGGAAGCCAAGCCGCCGCTGCCCTGGACCGGGACCGGCTGCGGACGCAGGCGGCGCAGGCCGAGGCGCTCGCGGCCGGCAACCGCATGCGTACGGCGCTGCTCGCCGCGGTCAGCCATGACCTGCGCACACCGCTCGCCGCGATCAAGGCGAGTGTGTCGAGCCTGCGCCAGACCGACGTCGAGCTGTCACCCGACGATCAGGCCGAGTTGCTGGCCAACGTCGAGGACGCCACCGACCGGCTCGACGCCCTGATCGCGAACCTTCTCGACATGAGCCGGCTGCAAACCGGCTCGTTGCAACCGTTCCTGCGGCCCGCGAGCGTCGACGAGATCGTCCTGCTCGCCGTGCAGGCGGCGAGCGACGGCGCGCACCCGGTCGAGATCGACATACCGGAGACGCTTCCGCTCGTCTCGACCGACGCCGGGCTGATCGAACGTGCGGTCGCGAATTTGCTGTCGAACGCACTGCGGTATTCGCCCGCCGGTCGTGCGCCCCGGGTCGTCGCCGCCGCCGACGACGGTGCGGTGCGGATCGTCGTCATCGACCACGGGCCGGGCGTCGGCCGGCAAGACCGGGAACGGATCTTCGAGCCGTTCCAGCGACTCGGCGACCAGGACATGACGACCGGCGTCGGTCTTGGCCTCGCCGTTGCCCGCGGGTTCGTGAACGCCGTCGGCGGCAACCTCACCGCATCGGACACCGACGGCGGCGGGCTGACGATGACCCTCACGCTTCCGGCGGCAGCGCGCGGCGTACCGGTGCAGTCATGACGAAGGTCGTCGTGGTCGACGACGAGGAAGCGATCTGCCGGACCTTGCGCATCAACCTTGCCGCGCGCGACTACGACGTGACCACGGCCGCCGACGGCGCGACCGCGCTGAAGGTCATCGCGCGCGAACGGCCTGACGTCGTCGTACTCGACCTCGGGCTCCCCGACATGGACGGGACGGACGTGATCGCGGGAGTTCGCGGCTGGTCCAACGTGCCGATCCTCGTCCTCTCGGCGCGCGGCCACGAGGCCGCAAAGGTCGCCGCGCTGGACGCCGGTGCCGACGACTACGTCACGAAGCCGTTCGGAATGGACGAGTTGCTGGCCCGCCTCCGTGCCGCGGTCCGGCGGGTGGCTCCGGCCGCGGAGGCTCCGGTCGTGACGACGGACGACTTCACCGTCGATCTCGTCAGCCGGACCGTCACGCGCACCAACGGCGACCCGGTGCGGCTGACGCCGACCGAGTGGCAGCTGCTCGACGCGCTGGTGCGCAACAGCGGCAAGCTCGTCACGCAGCGCCAGCTGCTCCATGACATCTGGGGACCGGCGTACGAGACCGAGACGAACTACCTGCGCGTCTACACGGCGCAGCTTCGCCGCAAGCTCGAGCCCGACGTGACCCGGCCGCGGTACATCATCACCGAGCCCGGGGTTGGCTACCGGTTCGTAGAGGACGGCGCGCCGGCCTGATCAGCCGATCTTCTGGTTCTCCGCGAGACCGGAGATCAAGGTCGCGCGGGCGCGGGCGACGCGGGATCGGATCGTGCCCGTCGGGCACTCGCAGGCGACCGCGGCTTCGGCGTAGCTGAGCCCCACGACCTGCGTCAGCACGAACGCCTCGCGCTGGTCGCCCGGCAGCGCGCGGACCAGCAGCGCGATGTCGGTGCCGGCCTCCTCGTGGTGCTGCTCCGACCGTGCCGGCAGCCGCTGCAGCAGCGAACGGCGGCGGGTACGACGGCGTACTTCGTCGATGCACACGTGCCGCGCGATGCCGAGCACCCACGTGCGTACCTGCGCCCGACCGGCGAACGTCGGCAGCGCGTCGTACACGCGAAGGTAGGTCTCCTGCACGAGGTCTTCGGCCTCGGCCGGACCGACCAGCGCGATGCACGTGCGCATGACGTCGCTCTGGGTTGCCCGCACCAGCGCCGCGAAGGCGTCGCGGTCTCCGGCGGCGGCGAGGCGTGCGGCCTCGGTGAGCCCGCCGTCGGTCATGCGAACAGCGTAGTGAACACGGATTCGTCGGGAACTTTCCTGGGACCTCGGGCGACTCATGCAGCGTGGAATGCGATCCGGTGCGCGAGTCGATCTCCGCGCGCCTCGACGGCGAGGCGCCGGCGCTCGACGACGACGCCGTGGCTGCACACGTCGCGGGCTGCCGCGACTGCGCCGCGTTCGCCGTGGCGGCCGAACGGCTACACCGGCGCGTCCGGGTGTCCGCGGCGCAGGTGCTGCCGGACCTCGCCGAGCGCGTGACGGCCGCGGTCGCGGCCGATGCTCGCCTCCGCCGCCGGCTTTGGCGGCAGTGGCAGGGCACCCGCGCGCTGCTGGCCGTGATCGCCGTCGTGGAGATCGTGCTGGCGGTGCCGGTGCTGTTGCTCGGTCATGACGCGGCGGCACCCGTCCACGTCGCGCACGAGCTCGGGTCGTTCGACCTGGCGATCGCGATCGGGATGTTGCTCGCCGCCTACCGGCCGCGGCTGGCCGCCGGCATGGTGCCCATCGTCGGGATCGTCGCGCTGTTGCTGCTGCTCACCGCCGCCAGCGATGTCGCGCTCGGCCGCACGCAACTGCCGGACGAGATGCCGCACCTGTACGACGTCGCCGGCTTCCTGGTGCTGTGGCGGCTGGCGAAGGTGTCGGGCGGGCCGGGCGACGACGACGCCGGGTGGGCGGCGCCGCCCGGCGTCCAGCCGGACGCACCGCCGGCCGAACCGGCCGCGGAGTTCAGCCGGCGCGCGGTGAACCTATGAAGGCGCTCGCCGCTCGTCTCGCGACCGTCGTCGGCGTCGTCGCCGCTCTCGTGCTCGCCGGGGCCGCGCCCGCTGAGGCGCATGCCGTCCACATCGGTGTCGACCCGAGCAACTGGCGATCGACGGTTACCGCCGTCACGCCGCAGGTCGGCGACGTCCGGGTGTCGCTCGGCGACGACGCGCAACGGCTGACGGTCACCGTCACCGGCGACGCGCAGGTCGTCGTCGCCGGCTATCACGACGAACCGTTCCTGCGGCTCGCCCGAACCGGCGCCTGGCTGAACCAGCGCGCGACGACCACGTGGACCGTGGCGGGGCCGCAGGCGATCCAGCCTCCGGATGTCGACGACCATGCGGCGCCGCGGTGGAAGCGGGTCGCCTCGACCGGAAGCTGGCGCTGGCACGACGCGCGAACGCACTGGGCCGGCTACGCGCTCCCGCCGATGGTCGCGCTGCACCCGGACCGCGAGCAGTTGGTGGAGCAATGGCTCATCCCGCTGACCGTCGACGGCCGGACCGGGGTGATCACCGGGCACCTCGACTGGATCCCCGGCCCCAACCCGGCACCCGGCGCGGCCCTCGTCGTCGTACCCGCCGTCGTCCTGCTCGCGATCGGGCTGATGCGGCGCTGGCGCGCGGCCGCCGTCATCGCGCTGGGCACACTGATCGGCCTCGACGTCGTGCATTCGGTCGGCATGGTCACCGGTCGCGTCGGCGGTACGTGGACGCGGCTGGCTGCGCTTCCCGGCCATGGCGCGTTCGCGGTCGGCTTGTGGCTCGGCATGCTCGCGTGCGCGATCGGCATCGCGCGCCGCCGGCACCTCACCTTCTCCGTCTACGCCGCGGCGATGCTCTCAGCGATCGTCTTCCTGATCGACGGCGTGCCATCCATCGCGCTGGTGTGGCGGTCGCAGGCGATAACGGGCCTGCCGGTCGCGCTCGACCGCTACTTCGTCGCGGCGTTGACCGGTGGCAGCCTCGGGCTGTTGCTCGCGACCATCCTGCTGATCCGCCGGCTCGACCGGCGTACGCCGACCTCCGTGTACCCGCCGCAACTCGCTGCGGCCTGACGATCCGACGACCCGATGATCCGATGACAAGGAGCAAGCCGCAGTGAGAGTCCTCGCGCACGCGTTCGGAAAGCGCTACGACCTGCCGATCCCGTTGTGGTTGTTCGTCCTCGGCGGCGCGCTCGTCGTGATCGCGTCGTTCGTCATCGTCGCACTCGGAAGCTCCTCGCGGGCTCCGGCGGCAGCGGAGCGGGACGGCGAGCAGGACGCGGCGCTCAACCATCCGGCTGAGGACGGGTCGTGGATCCGCGGTCTGCATCCCGTGTGGGGGACGGTCGCGCTGCTGTGGCTCGCGTTCAACATCTGGTGCGGGCTGATCGGCAGCCAGGAGGTCTCCGAGAACATCATCGTCACGTGGTTCTGGCTGATCGTCTGGATCGCCGTTCCGCTGACGGTCGCGCTCGTCGGCGACTGGACGCAACCGGTCAACCCATACGCGTTCCTCACCAAGCTCACCGACTCGGCGCGGGTACGGCGCGCGGTTCTCGGCAACCCGGAGCCGTTGCGCTGGCCGGACTGGCTCGGCTGGTGGCCTGCCGTGGTGCTGTTCTTCCTCGGCGCGTGCGGTGAGCTCATCTACAACCTCGACACGACCGTGCCGCAGGAGGCGGCCGAGATCCTCCTGGTCTACGCGCTGTTCACCGCGCTGATGGGCCTCGTGTTCGGCAAGGAGTGGCTGCGCCGCGGCGAGATGTTCACGGTGCTGTTCGACACCTGGGGCCGGCTCGGCTACTTCCGCTTCGGCGCGCCCGGCCGCAGCGGATTCGCAGGCGGGCTCGAACGCGGCTTCGCCCCCCGGATCAGCCGGGTCGCATTCGTGCTGCTGATGCTGCTCAACGTCAACTTCGACGGCTTGCTCTCGACGCCGCAGTGGGCCGACGTGCTGCGGCAACTGCCCAGCCCGTACAACGTGCCGTCGTCGAGCCAGCACTACTTCAACACCGTCGTATTCGTCTTGATGGCGATCGTGCTCGCGCTGATCCTGATCGGGTTCGCGCAGGGGTCGGCGGCCGCGGGAAAGCACGGCACGGGACCGCTGACGTCGCTGACCGGACTGCTGCCGAGCCTGGTGCCGATCGCGTTCGGCTACCTGCTCGCGCACAACCTCGAGTACATCCTCATCAACGGCCAGCTCATGCTTCCGCTCATCGGCAACCCGCCCGGCGGCGACGGCAACTGGCCGCTCGCGCCGCACATGCCGTACCCCTTCAACGACAGCTACGAGGTCAACTTCAGCTTCCTGCCCAGCGGCTTTTACTGGTACGTCTCGCTCGTCGTCATCGTCGCCGTGCACGTGTACGCCGTCGTGCTCGCGCACCGCCATCTCCTCCGCGTCGGCCGCAGCCGCAGCCTCGAACTGCGTAGTGAATTCCCGTGGCTCGCCGCGATGGTCGGCTACACGTGCCTGTCGCTGTGGCTCCTCGCCCAGCCGCTGATCAAGGAGTCCCTGGGCACGACGGGGATGCCGGAGCCGCACGTCGTACCGCCGCCTGCCGCCGTCTCGCTGTACGACGGTGACCCGGCGGCGTCGACGGCGGCGCCGCTCGGCGGATTAGGCCGAACGGCGCTATCGCCGGACCTCGGCGACCGGTAGAACGACAGACACGACATAACACGGGGAAGCGACGATCCGCACCGACCCCACCGGCGCCACTCCAGGCGCACGGAGAAATCGGTCGCCTGTCGGTGCGGGGAGCTAGTGGCGAGACCGGTCCTGTCCTTACGACAGGAGACGCAGTCATGGCACGTCACGCCGCAACCAACACACGCCGCCGTCGTTCCAGCTCGGCCGAGCGCGCCCACCGCGCGGGTCTGGTCACCCACACGATCGATCTGTCCGCGCCCTCGGCCGTCCGGGAACGCCTGGTCAACACCGCCGCGCGCAACGGCAGGGCGCTCGGTGTCCTCGCGGCGACCGTCTGGATCTACGACCTCGCCCGGATCGCGCGCGGGGCGTAACCGTTACTGACCGGCGGCGCGGCTCCCGGCGACGCAGTCCAGGAACAGGAACGTGTACTGCGACTCGTTGGTGGCCAGCAGCAGCGGCGTACCCGGCTTGACGTCGATCTCGTTCAGGTTGGCGACGACCGAAGGCCCGTTCGCCTGCCGGTTGTAAGACGTGTACGACTCGAACGTGTCGAGGCAGCTCGCGTGCGCGGCGGCCGGTGCCGCGGCGGTCACGAGGGCGCCGACGCCGCTGCCGGCCGTCGCCAGCGTGGCGACCCCGAGGGCGATGATCCTTCTGGTCACGAGTTCTCCTTGGTTTTCGACGGATCGAGGGGTGGTGCGGGCGTCAATGACGGATCAGGTGCTGGCGACGACGTAGCTGGCGGTGCTGGTCGCGACGGCCGAGGTGCCGTCGATCGTCGACGTCAGCGTCGTCGTGCAGTTGAGGCCGCCCCACGCGGCGATCTGGCCCCTGCCGGGACCGTCGACGTGGGTCTTGTAGGGCAGGCCGTCGCAGAGCAGCGTCGCGTCGACGCCGCCGGTCGCGACGACGATGTCGACGGTACGGAGGACCCCGCAGCTGCTGCACTCGACCGGCGGCGGGCCCTGCGTCGCGCAGCTCGCGGAAACGCCGGCCGCTGCGTTGTGCAGATTGGTGGCGCAGTACGGAGTGAGGATGCTCTGGGGGGCAGCGTGGGCCGCGGGGATGGCGGCCGCGGAGGTGGCGACGAGGACCGCGGCGAGGGCGAGGCGGGGGCGCATGAGGCACCTTCCGGTCAGAGGGTCGAGGCGGCGCAGTGTTTCGCCGCCACTTGCTGAACTCCTGCTCACCTAACTACTGCGCGCGGGCCCGATTGCTTACGTTCGCCGGCGAGAAATCTGCGTCACTAGGCTCGGCAGCGTGAAGATCGCCATCGCCGGTGGGACCGGCGTCGTCGGAAGCTATGCCGCCGACGCCGCGGAGGCCGCCGGCCACGACGTCGTCGTACTCACCCGGCACAGCGGCGTCGACGTCATGACCGGCGAGGGCCTGACCGCCGCCCTCGACGGCGCCGACGTCATCATCGACACGCTGAACTTGTTCTCGCTCAAGGGTTCCGTGTCGAAACGGTTCTTCGCGACGACAGCGCGCAACCTCCAGGAGGCCGGTCATCGCGCCGGCGTCCGGCACATCGTGACGCTGTCGATCCTCGCCGTCGACCGCGTGCCCGGCTACCCCTACTACGCCGCCAAGCTTGCGCAGGAGGCGGCGACCAACCGCGGACCGCTGCCGGCGACGATCCTGCGCGCGACGCAGTTCCACGAGTTCCCGGCGCAGATCATGCAGCTGTCGCACCGCGGCCCGGTCGCCTTCGTGCCGCGCATCACCTCGCAGCCCGTCGCCGCCCGCACGGTCGGCGAGCACCTCGTCCGGCTCGCGGCCGAGCAGCCCGGCGGCGTGCACGAGCTTGCCGGCCCCGGCGTGCACGACATCGCCGACCTCGCGAAGCGCACCGTGGCGGCGCGCGGGCTGTCCTTCCGCGTCGTCGGCCTGCGCCTGCCCGGCAAGGCGAGCCGGTTGATGCGATCCGGCGCGTTGCTCGCGACAGAAGCCACGACGCTCGACGGGCCGACGTTCGACGAGTGGCTCGGCAGCGACGACGCCAAGCGGATCGCGTTGTGAACTACGACCTCGACAACGCGCGCGAGATCCTCCGCCGTACGCCCGTGACCTTGCGCGCGTTGCTCGCGGACCTGCCGGACGAATGGCTGCATGGGCGCGAAGCCGCCGAGGCGTGGTCGCCGTACCAGGTCTGCGGCCACCTGTTGCACATCGACGAGTGCGACTGGATCGACCGGACCCGCGTGATCCTCGAGCACGGTACGACGCAGGTGTTCGTGCCGGTCGACCGCGAGGCAGGCTTCGCCCGCTTCGCCGGCTGGTCCGCCGAGCAGTTGCTCGATCGCTTCGCCGAGCAGCGCGCGGCGAACCTCGACGTGTTGCAAGAGCTGGTGAAACCAAGCGACCTGGACCGGCAGGGGCTACACCCCGACTTCGGCCCGGTCACCCTCGCGCAGCTTCTCGCGACGTGGGTCGTGCACGACTTCAACCATCTCCATCAGATCGTGAAGACGATGGCGAAGGAGTACCGGGACGCGGTCGGCCCATGGCGGGCCTACCTGCCGATCCTCGACGTCAGTTGATCGACGTCACTTGATCCAGGCGCCGTCGATCCAGCGCGGGTCGCCGTTGAGCATGGGCGCGTAGTGCGCGGACCACCACGCACCCTGCTCCGGGTCGTCGGCGAGCGCGAGGTAGGCCTCTTTGCTCTCGAACACCGCGACGTTGACGACGGTCTTGCCGTCGTCGGCGACGAGGACATGGCTGCTCATGAAGCCCGGCACCTGCCGCTGCGACTCCCACGACGCCAGCTCCTCGCGGAGCCGCTCCTCCGTGACGCCGTCGGCCAGCGTGCCGATCATCGTGGTCCCGTACATCGCGCCCTCCCCAGTTGGTGAGTACGCGTCGACCTTACTTCTTGACGACGTAGTCGAACGGGGCCGTTGCATCGGTCAGGTTGAACAGGCCGACGGGGTTCTTCGCCAGCGTCGCCGCGGCGGTCGCGCTGAACGCCGTCGCGCTGTAGAGCACCCGGCCGCTCTTGTGCCCACCGATCAGCGACCACGGCACGTGCAAGGTGATCGTGTTGCCCTGCACCGCGCCCGAAATCGTCGTGTTCGAGTCGAACAGCATGCTGATCTCGGTGCCGGTTCCCGGCGTCGGCGCGACGTCGCCGCCGAAGAACCGCGGTGTACCGCCGCCGACCGACTCCATCCCGGCGTAGTAGATGTGGCCATTGCCCGGTGTGTGCGGGTCATATGTCGTGAACCGCGTGATCCACTCGCCGGTTGCGCCACCGGCCGTCGGCGTCACGAGCAGGCTCGACAGCGACTTCGCCGTCATCGTCACCACGAGGCCGTTCTTGTCCTGGCGGATCCGCGCGCCGGTCAGGTCGAGGTTGGTGCCAGCCGACGTGCGCTGCGTGTTCGCGTTGTAGAAGTCGTCGCCGGCCGGGTCGGAGACCCCGTCGTACGGCGAACCCGGGCCTGCGCCCGCGCCGTGGATCGTGCCGGCGATGAGGCTCGGCCCGCTCGTCTGCCGGACCACGACGGTCGGCCCGTTCTCTGCGACCGCGCCGGTCGGGCCTGTGGTGTAGGTGTTCGACGTGTCATCGACGTAGGACAGCAGCAGCGCACCCTGCGCGTCGTGGTTCACCTCGAGGAAGTCGCCGAGGCTGCGGTCGCCCATCGAGATCGTGCAGTTGAGGCCCTGCGTGCAGATGGGGCCGTACTTGATCGGGTGCTCGCTCACCGTCGTGACGGTCCAGTGCGGGTGCGCGGAGAGCGCGTCGAGGCTCTCGCCGACCTGCACGCTGATCTCCGCGTGCGTCAGGTCGTCGAGCAGGTAGTGCCCGTGCTCGTTGGTCTCGTCGGCGTGATACCACGCGACGGCGACGCGGCCGCTGCTGCCGGCGTTGACCCACGAGAACGCGTTGGAGCCGCCCTTGGTCACCAGCATCGGCTTGCCCCAGTGGCTGCCGTCCTTCGACGCGACCACGTAGGTGAGGTACGGCCCGACGGCGTTGCCGGAGGCGCTGGTCTGCTGCGACGAGAACGCGACGTAGAAGTGGCCGGCGCTGTCCTCGGCGATGGTCGCGAAGTTGGACGCGCCGCAGATGCCCGGCGTCGTCTTGTCCGGGCAAAGTGAGGCGTTGACGACGGTGTGCGTCCAGTGCGCGACGACCTGGCCGCCTGGCTCCATCGTGAGCTTGCCGCGGCTGACGACGACCTGGTTGTTGTCCTCGGTCGTGTGCGCGATCAGCAGGTCGCCGTTGGGCGCGAGCACCTGGTTGCCGGAGATGCCCTCGTTGTCGGTGACGCAGTTGAGCTGGCCGCCGCCGATGCAGTTGTCGTCGACCTTGCCGTCGAGCAGGTTGCCATTGAACACCGGCGTGAACGTGGTGCCGTCATGGCTGACCGACTCCACGAGCTGGTTGGTCGGCGCGTTGGGGTCGTTGGGGTTGGTGCCGGACGCGGCGGCGTCGTACTCCTCGTAGATGGCGAAGTCGGGGTCGCCGAGGTTGCCGTGGATCGCGTACCACATCCGGTCGACCGGGGAGTTCGGCACGGACAGGCAGCTGGTCTTCCAGGTCGCGCCGTGGTCGGTGCTGACGGAGTTGGAGAGGTTGGAGAGGTTCTGCAGGTCGGAGAAGAAGATGTCGCCCTTCTTGTCGATCTGCGTCTCGGTGTCGCCGCCGCCCTGTGGGCAGGTCGCCGGCTTGCCGAGCCCGAACTGCCCCGGGATCATCTGGAAGCTGTTGCCGTGGTCGACCGACTGCCAGATGAAGCTGTGCGCCTCGGACGAGCCGTTCGGGACGGTCGAGTAGAGCCGGCCGGCGTTGTCGATCGCGATGTCGGGCTCGAATCCGGCACGCTGCTCGTCCACGACGACCTCGTGCGAGAACGTCATGGCGGGCTTGGACGAGGTGGCCGCATCCGCGCCGACGACGGCGAAGCCGCAGGCGAGGGTGGCCGAACCGGCAAGGACGAGAGCAAGGGTCTTCCGCGACATGTGGTGAGAAATTCTGCGTAAACGGCCGTTTCACCTGCGCCGGAGCTTGCGCGAATTGAGCGGCGTTAGTCGACGATTTCCACCTAGCCGGCGTTTCGAGCTGCCGCATACGCCGGCGGCGATTTCGGCTAGATGATGGGTGTGAAGCAGGCGATGTTGCTGACCCCGTGGACCCCGCCGTTGAGATCGGTGAGGCCGGCGCCGACGCACAGCTGATAACGGTCCGCCGGCACGTTGATGGCCGCGCCCGCGGTGGAGGAAGCCGCCCCTTGCTCGGTCAGGGTGGGCGCGAAGTAGTTCGTACCGGTGCTCAGATCATGGACGTAGCAGTACACGGTCGTCGCCTGAGCGCCCGTCGGGCTGAGCGCGTCGCAGTTGAACTCGATGGTGACCGTGGACAGCCCGGTAGCGACGGGATAGCCCTCGCCCGTGCACTCCTGTTCGAGGAAGTAGCCGCATGCGGCCATGCCAGTCGCCGGGGTCAGATTGCTTGCCGCTGAGGCGGCGGTGAGGTCGGCCGACATCGGCACACCGAAGGCGAGTGTCGCCAACACGACCGTGCACAGTCGCCGAAATCTCTTGATGGACATCTGTCGATCCCTCCTTGGCGCCGCAGCAGGTAGGAATTCCCACCAGTAGGACTGTGCGCACAGGCTACCCTGACATTTCGGACATCAGCCCGCAAGATAGGGCGGCCGACTCGCTAGGAAAGCGGCGATTCCTGACGAATAATGTCCCTTATGTATGCGATCAGTCGCCGACGGTGGCTCGTCGCCATGCTTGCCCTGGCGGCTGCCGTGCTGCCGTCGAGTGCCGTTCGCGGCGCAGTTGCCTCATCGTCGATTGTCTTGTCGGGTCCGGTGGTAGTCACGGCGCATTCGTCGTACTCAGTGACCGTGGTCGTGCCGAAGGACGTGACGGTCGCCCAGAACCAGGTGACGATCTCCGGCGGCGGCGGTCGTTGGTGGGGTTATCTGCTCCATCGCAACGGCGATGTTGCGGGCCACAGCATGTTCGACCTCCGGGCCGGGGATTGCCTGCGGGCCGGATGTGCACCCGCCTACCGGAGCGCTGGAGCGCAGTGTTGGTGCCTGACGAGCGCGGTCGCGAGTGCGGAACCGATCGCGAGAGGCACGTACACGCTGTACGTCATCGCTGACGGGCCGGCCGTCACGATAAAGATCGCGTTGCCGGGGGCGGTCGATGTGCGGATCGCCAAGGGGCTTCCGCTTCCGATTACGTGGACAGCGCCCCGCCGTGCCCTCGGTTCGGCCGGGCCATCTCCGACTGATGACGAGCTGTACAGCGCCGGTGCGCTGACGGGTGTGGGCAAGCAGGGCGGCTTCGTCGGGCTCGACCTGTTTCGCTACCAGGTCGTCCCCGAGCTTCCGCAATGGATGGGCGTCTGCGAGAGCGCGGTCAGGCCGCCGACCGGGGCGAACGGCGCCGACTACCAATATCCGTGCAACACGGCCGAGGCGCAGGGCCCGAGCGATGTCGTGCCCGTTCTTGTCGGTGTGAACGGGACGAAGCAACCGGGGCCGGTGGCGGTGGTCTCCGAGTCCATGACCTCTGTGTATGTCGGCAGCGCGGGGACGGTCGGGCGGGTGTATCTCGGCGGGTATCTCGACACCCCCCAACCGGCACCGGCCGGAGGGCTGAACATGCTCTGGTTCAACTACCGACCCGGGACCACCAAGCTCTGACCGATCCCTTCCCGGGGTCGAACATATGTTCTAATCTCGGTGGATGGCGCTGGCGGAAGCTCTCGTCCGGCCGGGCACGTTCGCGGCCCCGGACGTTCTGCCGGTCGCGCCCCCGCTCGACGCGCTTTTCCCCTACGGCGGGCTCGCCCGCGGCAGCGTCGTCACCGTCGACTCGCTCACCGTCGCGCTCGCCCTGCTCGCCGCCACCAGCGCCGCCGGCGGGTGGTGCGCCGCAGCCGGCCTGCCCGACCTCGGCCTCGCCGCCGCCGCCGACGCGGACATCGACCTGCAGCGCTTCGCCCTCGTGCCCGCGCCCGGCGAGCAGTGGGCGGTCGCGGTCGCCACGCTGCTCGACGGCGTCGGCCTGGTGCTCGCCCGCCCGCCGGCCCGGCTGAAGGCGAGCGACGCGCGCCGGCTGGCCGCCCGCCTCCGCGAACGCCGCGGCGTGCTGCTGCTCAGCGGCGGCGGCGCCTGGCCGGAAACCACGGACCTGCGGATCCGGCTCGAGACCAGCGAATGGACCGGCCTGTCCGACGGCTATGGCCGGCTGCTGCGCCGGCGTACCGGCCTGGTCGCGACCGGCCGCGGCGCCGCCGCGCGCGAACGCCGGGTGAGCGCATGGCTGCCGGCATGAGCCGGACCCCGCGGCTGCTCACGCTGTGGTGCCCCGACTGGCCGGTCGCCGCGCTCGACCTCGACCCCGACGAGCCGGCCGCCGTACTCGTCGGCGAGGACGTGTTCGCCTGCTCGCGCGCGGCTCGGGCGGAAGGGGTACGGCGCGGCCTGCGCCGCCGCGAGGCGCAGCGGCGCTGCCCGGAGATCCGCATCGTGGAGCGGGACGAGGCGGCGGAGGCGCGGGCGTTCGAGCCGGTCGTCAACGCGCTCGAAGCCGTGTGCCCGACGGTCGAGGTCAGCCGCCCCGGCCTCTGCGCGCTGCCCACCAAAGGCCCGGCGCGCTACTTCGGCGGCGACGAGGCGCTCGTGCACGTCGTCGCCGAGGCGACCCACGACGCCTACCGCATCGGCATAGCCGACGGGCGGTTCGCCTCCGCGCTGGCCGCCCGCCGCGGAATCGTTGTGCCACAAGGGAAATCCGCGGCGTTCCTCGCGCCGCTGCCGGTCGACCTGCTCGGCCGGCCGGCGCTGGTCGACCTGTTCGCCCGGCTCGGGCTGCGGACCCTCGGCGACGTCGCGGCGCTGCCGTCGCGCCAGGTCGCGTCGCGGTTCGGTGCCGAGGGCATCGCCGCGCACCGATTGGCCCGCGGACTCGACGAGCATCTCGTCGCCTCGCGCGCGACGGCACGCGAGATCGTCGCCGAGGAGACGCTCGACCCGCCGGCCGAGACGGTCGAGCAACTGGCGTTCGTCGCCAAGCGCCTCGCCGACACGCTGGCGGCGGAGCTCGCCGCGCACGTCCTCGGCTGCGCGCGGGTGCTGATCGAGGCCGAGACCGACAACGGCGAGAAGCGCAGCCGGCTGTGGCGGTACGACGGCGCGTTCACCGCCGCCGCGATGGCGCAGCGGGTCCGCTGGCAGGTCGCGGGCTGGCTCGAAGGCCCGGTCGCCGAGCGGCCGAGCACCGGTGTCGCCCGGCTGCGGCTGACCCCCGACGAAGTGCATCGCGGCGCCGGCCAGCAACTGCGGCTGTTCGACGACGCGACCGGCAGCGTCGAGGCCGACGAGCGCGCCGCCACCGTCATGGCCCGGCTGCAAGGGCTGCTCGGCTTCGACGCGGTCAACCTCGCCGTTCTCTCCGGCGGTCGCGGACCGGCCGAGTGGGCCCGGCTGGTGCCGTGGGGCGAGCCGCGGCCGGCGCCGTACGACGCAACCCCGCCGTGGCCGGGCCGGCTGCCCGCGCCGCACCCGACCGTCATCCACGATCCGGTGCTGCCGGCGCGGGTTGTCGACGGCTCCGGCGCCGACGTACTGCTGGACGAGCACGGGGTGATTTCCGTTGCGCCGCAACGGATTTCCGTACGCGGCGGGCGTCCGGTGCCGATCGCGGCGTGGGCCGGTCCGTGGCCGGTGCAGGAGCGCTGGTGGGACGCCGCCGCGCACGTCTCGCTCGCGCGCTTCCAGATCGTCACGGCCGACGGCGTGGCCCGGCTGGTCGCCACGGGCGAGGGCCGCTGGTGGGTGGAAGGGACCTACGACTGATGAGCTTTTCGCACGGCCCCAACATGAGTTGGTCCACGATCGAGCAGTTGCTCTCCGACCGCCGGCCACCCGGCGCCGACGGCGGCGACAGCCCCGCGTGGTCCTACAAGCGGCCGCCGTACGTCCCGCCCGGCGACATGCCGGCCGGCGCGCGGCGAGCCGGTGCGGTGCCGTACGCCGAGTTGCACTGCCACTCCAACTTCAGCTTTCTCGACGGCGCCTCGCATCCGGATGAGCTGGTCGAGCAGGCCGCGCGGCTCGGCCTGCAAGCGCTCGCGCTCACCGACCACGACGGCTTCTACGGCGTCGTCAGGTTCGCCGAAGCCGCGAAAGCCGTTGGCCTGCCGACGATTTTCGGCACCGAGCTCAACCTCGCGCTGCCGGCGCCGCGGCAAGGCCCGGCCGATCCGGACGGCACCCACCTCGTCGTCCTCGCCCGCGACCCGGAGGGCTACGCGCGGCTCGCGCGCACGATCAGCATGGGCCAGCGCCGCGGGGAGAAGGGCCGGCCGATCTATGACCTCGCCGACCTCGCCGGCGCCGGCGAAGGCGGGCACTGGCTGGTGCTCACCGGCTGCCGCAAAGGATTGGTGCCGTCGGGGCTGCCGCATGATCGGCTAGGCATCGTCGTCGACGCGTTCGGCCGGGACAACGTCGCGGTCGAGCTCTGGGATCACGCGACGCCGTACGACACCGAACGCAACGACGCGCTCGCGGTCCTTGCCGACCGGCATCGGGTGCCGACCGTCGCGACCAACAACGTGCACTACGCGACGCCGGACCGGCACCGGCTCGCCACCGTTCTCGCCGCGGTCCGGGCGCGGCGCGACCTCGATGCGATTGACGGCTGGCTGCCGGCCGCGCCGACCGCCTACCTGCGCAGCGGCGCCGAGCAGGCGGTGCGATTCGCGCGCTGGCCCGGTGCGGTCGAGCGTGCCGCCGAGCTCGGCCTGTCGTGCGCGTTCGACCTCGACCTGATCGCGCCGCGGCTGCCCGACTGCGCCGTACCCGAAGGGCACACCGAGGCGAGTTGGCTGCGGCAACTCGCGTACGACGGCGCGCGGCGGCGCTACGGCGTACGGCGGCCGGAGAGCGAGGCGGCCTACCAGCAAATAGAAAAAGAGCTGGCGCTGATCGAGCAGCTGGAGTTCCCCGGCTACTTCCTGATCGTGCACGACATCGTGCAGTTCTGCGTGCGCGCCGACATCCTGTGCCAGGGCCGCGGCTCGGCCGCCAACAGCGCGGTCTGCTACGCGCTCGGCATCACCAACGTCGACTCGGTCGGGTTGAAGCTGCTGTTCGAGCGCTTCCTGTCGCCGTACCGCGACGGGCCGCCGGACATCGACCTCGACATCGAGAGCGGCCGGCGCGAAGAGGTCATCCAGTACGTCTACGACAAGTACGGCCGCGACCACGCGGCGCAGGTCGCCAACGTCATCACCTACCGCGCGCGGTCGGCGATGCGCGACGCCGGCCGGGCTCTGGGCTATGCCGTCGGCCAGCTCGATGCGTGGTCGCGGCAGGTCGACGGATGGGGGCCGGTGTCGGCGGCCGAGGTACCCGACGTCCCGGCCCAGCTCGTCGAGACTGCCGTGGAATTGCAAGGATTTCCGCGGCATCTGGGCATCCACTCCGGCGGCATGGTGATCTGCGACCGGCCCGTGATCGAGGTGTGCCCGGTCGAGTGGGCGCGGATGGCCGACCGCAGCGTCCTGCAGTGGGACAAGGACGACTGCGCCGCGGCCGGCCTGGTGAAGTTCGACCTGCTCGGGCTCGGCATGCTCACCGCGCTGCACGACACGTTGGACCT
>Ga0157369_10000278_pt1 | contig 68926 bp, 64 predicted proteins | sample C25metaG_FD_113461 | JGI IMG/M metagenome (GOLD analysis project Ga0157369, IMG submission 113461) | Corn rhizosphere microbial communities from Kellogg Biological Station, Michigan, USA - C2-5 metaG | ecosystem: Host-associated > Plants > Roots > Rhizosphere > Soil | place: USA: Michigan... | reverse complement strand
GCGGCGCTGATCAAAACGACGCCAATAGGCTACCTGGTCAGCGATCGACGCGTCTTTCCACGGGTTGAGTGGCACCGCCGCCTTCCGGTTGACGAGCCAATCACTAAAGGCAGTCATCGCGTTGAGCAGAGCCGTTGCCCGCGAAACGGATCGTGGTTCCCAGAAAAGCCCGGACGGGTCGTTACCGTCCAGGCCAACGGTACCCCCGACCAAGGCTTCAGCGTACTCGGCCAGGACTTCCGGGCGCTTCGTCCTGTCGCTAAACGCATCCCGGTTCGCGCACAGAAAGTCGACAAAAAGGCCGACAGCCCGCGCGCCCCCCCTCCTGCCAAGCAATCGACCGAGATCGCCCCTGTTCTAGGACATACTCCACGAGCGGAACCATCGCCTGCGGAGCATCGCTTTCGTGTCCAATGAGGTACAGCACGTATGTTCGCGCGTCCTTCCGACCCGCGCGGCGCACCAACGTATGTGCAGATCGCTTTGCGACCGTGTGGACAACAACAGTCGTTGCCCACACTTCTGCACCGTTTGCCCACACTCCGGCGGGTCAGCCGTATCGGTCCACGAAGTCACCCTGACGTCCGACTTTGACAGGACATGATGCACTTCGAGCCGCGCGATCTCGGTCACGCGCATGCCGCACGTGATGCCGAGCAAGAGGATCAAGGTGTCGCGTTCGGGAAAGCGACTGGTTGCTTCGGTAACGCGCAGTAGGTGCCGAAGCTTCGCCGGGTTTAGGATTTTGGCGCGATTTTGTTCCATGCGTTCCTTCTCGGAATACGCTCGATTTCGAGCTTCATTACGAGAGAGAACGCGTTGGATGCTCCTTTGCAGTGTAACCCGCGTAAAGCGTCAGCTCCTCGGAAAAGCTGGTGCCGCGCCTGTCGCCCATTCTGGCCCGTTAGCGCGTCCGTCACCGTCAACATCCCCTCGGCCGGATAGAGCTGCAGCATCGACATTCGCCATAGTCGACCGGCCGCAGGATCACGACCGAGCGCTTCTCATCACCGGGCCGATGCATGCGGTTCATCACGGTGTGGCTATCGGCGTTGCAGCACGCCGATCAGCGGCCATTGCCGGCGCAGTGTCCGCATTGCGAATGGCGAGAAAGATGCCAACGTCGTCCTCGAATTTACGCCTAATACGCCGATCGATAGGTTCGTGGCGTGCTTATGGTTCCGCTGGAAAGGTAAGGAAGAGCCGGATCTCCTATCCGTGGCGGCAATACCCGACGAGCCGCCACATGAAATCGCTGCGGCAGATCATGACCGTTGCATCATTCCCATCAAGCCCGAAAGCATCGATACCTGGCTGGGGCCAGTGCTGGGCGACTCGACGCTGTACTCGATCCTCGACGGGCTGCGAGCATCCCTATTTCGACCAGTCACCAACGAGGTACGTGGTGCGTCGGTAGCAGCTCGGCAAAAGCTTTTCCGAACAACGGCTTGCTGACAAATATCGGTGCGAACTCACAGCTTTATCAACAGATTCTGTGGATAAGACAGGTAAGCCCACACTGCCGAATCTTAGGTTGTCACACTGCTGCACGACAGTGAATGGTCGTGCATGGGCACGGTTCGCCGTCCGGTAACTTTTTTCGCCCTTCGTCCCAAGCAACGGATGTGGCGTGCGTAGGCTGTCCCATTTGCTGTGGAGAACGACCTCGAATGAAAATCTCCGACGGTTCTGGAGGCATCTGTTATGCACACAAGGTCCCCGCTGGAAATATGTCCATGTGCGAGGACTCTGGCGCTCGCTCTTGCCCGGCAACCTTTCGGGAAGCCGGCATGTTTGCTGGACTAGCCAGGGCTACCCACACGGCAGTCCTCGGTGGGCAAACTGTATCGCGACCGGCCGTGAATGTTTCGCTGGCAAGGCCCCAAGCAAGGACGTTCACGGACACCGAACTGGCTGGCTACGTCTGCACCGGGCTCGTGTCTTATGGAGTCCTCACTCGGGGCGGATTGGACGCGCTCCGGGAAGGAGCGACCGAGATGGAAGTCAGAGCGGTTGTCGGGGATACGGACACCGCAGCCACCACGGCATTTCGCCGTTACTGGAAAAGCCTGGGTCAGTGGCTTGCGGCAAGGGGCGGCAATATCAACGAATTGTCCGGCCATCATTTGGCGGCCCGAAGTGGCGGTACCGCGGATCTCAGCGTGCGGGCGATTTATAACGATGCCTTCCGCGACGTTCGGGCTTACCTTGATACGCCCAAATTTAATGTGGTCAAGGCGATTTCCAATCATTTGCGACTGGCAAACCTTTTTCTGGAATAGGGCCTCAGCGGAAATCGATCACCTCTGGGCAGCACCGCAGGCCCGTGAGGCTTCTCCGCGATTAAGTGGCGGCCCCCGGGCGTCGTGCAATACTTCTCAGTGAAGTGCTTCGCCGAGCCCGCCTCTTTGTGCCGATGCTGAGACTCAAGAGCGATCGACAGCGCCCAGAGCCGAGACGACAATTGATCGACTGACGGTGTCCTCGGGTACGCTAAATTCGAAGTATTTGGGATAGTGGTCCGGAGCGCACGGTAAGTGTTGAAATTCGCAAATTCCGCTAGCGATGATCACAAAAAGTGCTAACGAGAAGACCGCCCAAGCCCTTGATTGCATTCAATTTCTGCTTCCTACGGGTATCGCTCGCGAAGTGGCGACTAAGCGACATTTTTTTCCGCGGCACTGCCCCACTACCCCGCGCGACCAGCGCGTAAGCAAGCACGACCAACAATCGCCGTCATCTCGTATCAACGGCTGTGGCCCATGCATCGTGCGGGAAGTACGGATCGGCTACCGTACCGTTGTCGGGGCGGTCGATGTTGAAACGCCCATATCGCTACGAAACACATGCACCGCGTCGACAAGCAAACTCGTTCTGGCCTCAAGGTCGGCGGCCGTGCCGGCCGACCGTTGCACGAGCGCCGCGTTTTGCTGTGTCATCTCGTCGAGTTGGGAGACCGCGACATTAACCTGCCCGACGCCGTCAGACTGTTCCTTGGTCGCCGAGCTGATCTCGCTGATCAGCTCGGTGACACGCACGACCTGCGTCAGGATGTCCCTCATCGAATCGCCGTGTTCAACCGCTCCCAGTCGATCAGATCGGCCAGGCCAACCAACGGATGCTTCAAGTTGATCTGCTCTCGCAGCGGTTGACGGAAGAAATCTCCCTCTGGCACCGGCGTCTTCGGACCCATCCACACCTCGTCAAGATTTGCAGGATTCGCGCATCAATATGCCTTATATGAACGCGTCCCGTTTGCAACAGTTTTCGAATGTTTTGACTGACAGGATGGGCTGCAGCTCTATATCCGGCCTTTTTGCAGCGAGTCGTGCCGCTGCGGGCCTCTATGAAATCAGCTGACTCGCACCTCATTCTTCCTGCGAGCTCGAAGCTCTCAGGCATATTCAGGTTTCGCGAGTCCCGGTCCTACCTGGCTTGTCATCGCACTCGATTGCTGCGCAACCTTTTCGACGTTCATCCTGCGTTAAACGTTAATTTTTACCTCGCATGCGCCGCTCAGGCGGGCCTCACGCTCGCGTAGTCCTTCCGGTACGGTCGGTTGTGGGCGAGCACCACCCAGATCGCCATCATCGCCACGGCTGCCGTCGCCGTAAGCAGTCCCACACCAGGAATCACGCTGATCGCTTGCACGGCGCGGTCTTGCTTCTTCCATTCCCGCATTCGGCGTTCGATTTCGACGATCTGTTCGTCGAGCCTGGCCAACCCATTCCACTGCTCGCGCAACGTATCAATGAGTGCTGCCGGCAGGCGATCCGAGAGCCGGCTACGCACGGTAGGGATCGCCTGGTCCAGTGCCGCTCGCCCCTTGCTCATCACCTCGCCGTATTCCGTCAGCAATCCTCGCAGTCCGTTGACCTGCATCGTGCGGAACTTCACCAACTGCTCACGCATCCGATGCAGCGCTAGCATCGCCTGCTGCATTTCCGTCTTCACCGCCACTGGCTTACCTGGCTGTTGCACTGCCAACGAGATCGCCCGCGCGTCCGCCGCGTCGCTCTTGTTTCGAATGTTGAACGCCTTTACAAACTCGGCTGACATCAGCCTGACCTCGTGACCCATTTGCGCCAGTTGCCGGGCCCAAGGATGCGCCCCGCCGCACGCTTCCATGCCGATCAGGCACGGCGCACGGTTCGCGAAGTGCTCCAGAAACTTCGCCCGCTTGATCGGCTTGTTGACGACCTCTCCGGTTTGCTGATCGACGTAATGCACCTGGAAAACCTGCTTGGCGATGTCTACGCCCACAGCCATACTGTTCATCGTGGATCCTCCGGTTGCCGGGAAATGCTCGCATTTTCCACCTGGGCACATCGATGCCGCTGGCCCGTGAGGATCCACCTCCTTCCTTTGCCATAGCCTTCACGGGTGGGACGCGTTCATTTCATTCTTCCTGCAAATCCAACAACACAGTTTCGGCTTCACAGGCTTACTGCGCGCGCCACAGGATTGTTCAGGGTCGACGAAGTATTCATCGAGCGGAACGCCGATGCGCTGCTGCAAGTCCGTGATCGACACTCGGCCTAGATCTCCGACGATGGATCTGAGTGCCTCGTGAGGGTCCACTTGCGCCGGCGATGCCGCGGCGTGTTCTCCGATCAGAGCCTCTCTGAATCGGGCCCGGTCGCCCGGACTCAGATTGCCAAAATGAGCGGGCGGCAGGCGCGAACATCAGGCCGGACGGATTGTCTGGAGGTTCCAGGCATTGCTGTGTGCGTCGTCTTGCAGATCGCCGCGCATCGTCGATGCACCCCACGATCCGAGACTGCCGAAAGTCGTATCCGAAGCGGCAGGCTGCGCAAACGCTTCGGGGCCCGTGACCTCTACCTCGTCCGCGTCCTCGTTCAGGTCGATTTGCGCGGAGTCGCGGGATCTGTAGGACGCAATCGAACTCAGATTGCCGAAGGTGGTATTGGAGTCGGCAGGCAGTGGCGATCCTGGCGGGCCCATGACATTCTGACCCGGTGTCCCCGGAGCGGCCGGCCACTGTGAGAAATGCGAGCCGAGGAGGGAGGAGTCTGCACTCAATGCGGGCCCCGGCGAACCGGCGACTTCCCAACTGGGCGTGCTGGGATAGGCTAGCTGCGGACAGGCCGGCGGGCCTATGACTTCTTGGCCGTGCGTATTGAGGTCGGTCGGCCACTGTGAAAAATGTGAACCGAGCAGCGAGGAATCGGCAGACAAGGCGGGCCCTGGCGAGCCGGTGACGTTCCAACTGGGCGTGCTCGGATAGGCAGGCTGCGCCGATCCCGGCGGGCCCATGACGTCCTGACCGGGTGTATCGGGATAGGACGGCCAGTGCGAAAACTGCGAACCGAGCAGCGAGGAATCGGCAGACAAAGCGGGCCCTGGCGAACCGGTGACTTCCCAACTGGGTGTGCTGGGATAGGCCGGCTGCGGGTAGGCCAGCGGTCCCATGACTTCTTCGCCGTGCGTATTGAGGTCGGTCGGCCACTGTGAGAAATGCGAGCCGAGGAGGGAGGAGTCTGCGCTCAATGCGGGCCCTGGCGAACCGGTGACCTCCCAGTCGGGTGTGCTGGGATAGGCCGGCTGCGGGTAGGCCGGCGGCCCCATGCCCTCCTGAACGGGCGTGCTCGTATCATATCCCCAGCCGGACCATTGCGAGCTGGGAAGGCCGGAGAAGCGCGGGCTCTCGGTGGACGTCTGCTCGGTCGAGGCAGGTGATGCCGGTTGTACCGACGAAGCAGTGCGCATAGGCGATGCCGGTTGCGCTGCATGATCGCGCGCTTCCGCGCGGCGGTTCAGGCCTAGTTGGACGTTCCAACACACAGCCGCCTGCGTGGTCAAATTGCACCGACGGAGCAATTCAGAGCCTTCGTCGGTGAGGCCATTCTCCGTCAGGAAAGCGCACAGCGCCTCTTCGCCGATGCCGGCTGAGGCAGCGACATCGGCCATGCTGGCCTCGGGTCGCAAGAATGCGCTGGATGCTTTGACGAAGCCGCCGTCGATGAGCGTTTGCGCAGGCGTTGCGCTGGTCGCGGGCGCTTCGGCTCTGGCGGGATTCGTCCTCGCTCTCGGCTGGGCGGCATTTTCGCCTTGGCTGGACCGGCGCGTGCGCTTCGCGTCGCGGTAGGTGCCAGCGCGAGGCTGACCTTCTTTCATTGGAGAACGGTTGAGGCGAAGCAAAGCGGAAGGGGCGGCGCTTTCGGGAGGTTGCACCGCGCCCTGCTGTCGGCGTCGTTCGATCCAGCGACCGAGCGCAGTTTGAACGGTCGTTCGCACACGACTGACAATCTGAGGCACCCACATATCCCCTGCGGGCGTCAGGCCGTCGTCGGTCAGGAATAAGCGGATGTCGTCAACGTCTACGCCCGCTTGCTCAGCGGCATCCTTCACGCGACCGTGTGCGCCCGCTTTTGCTAATGACTTCGCGATTGTCGTGAAGCCGTTGCGGCCGATCCTCTTGAAAGCTGCGGCGAGCGTCTGCCGTTGGGCGCAGGCCGCATTGAATCGCGCCCTATCGGCCACGACGCCCAGGGAGTCGCGGAAGCTTTGTCCCTGCGGCTGCAGCGAACCGTCCGCCCTGAACCATTGGTTGACGAAGTCATGGCCGCGCCTAGTCAGGTCTTGCAGCCTCATGCCAAGCGCAAAGTTGTGGAGGAAGTCCCCCCCCATGATCTCGTCGTAGCGCGACGGAATGGACTGACGTAGCGAGGCTCGGCGTCTGAGTGCCGCATTCAAACGGTCCCGAGCGGGCAGGGGCAGTTGGTTTCGGAAGCGCATTCCGGTCTTATGATAAGTGCCCAATTGGGAGAAATAGGTGCCGAGCTGGAAGGTCGCACCCATGGCATCGATCTGTTTTTGCAGGTCTGGAAGCGGAACGTTTCGTTCGTAACCGGGCAGCACGCTCATGATCTCCCTGTAATGGGCCGGTAACGAAGGGGGGATGCCCCCTTCTTCGACCGCGGCGCTGCTGGCTCCGGCATCGGCGCTCCAACATCTGCCGGATCGTTCGCGCTCGCGCTCCACCGGCGCTTCTTCCGCGATGGGCGGATGACTGGCCGGCTGTGCGGTTCGGCTGCTCGATCCGATGATGCCCAAACTGCGCCCCAAGCTGCTGTCCATTCCGACGTGACCGGAGGGGGGCCGTTGAGCGATTGCAGCGCGCACTTCGCTCTGCTGCGTCGGCGACAACGTTTGCAAGTAGGCCTCGCCTTTGTTTGTCAGTCCGTTGTCGTCCAGGTAAGTGCGCAGAGTGTTGCCGCGCATCGACGCCTCGCGCGCCGCCACTTCCCGGCTTTGCCCCGTGCCCCATGCTCTGACCGCGCACAGGAACTGCGCATAGTCGAACCGGGTGATGCGTCCCCCGAGCCGGCCCGCTATTCGTATCGACTGCGATGGACCGGGGCGTGCTTCGGCGGGTACGCGGGGAACTTCCGAGGTGCTTGCTCGGCGCGATGGATCGACGCTTCCTGCCCCCGGGGGCGACGAATCGTGGTGGGTTACCGAGGCATCGGGCTGCGTGTCGGTTATCTCGTGGATGGGAATGTCGCCCGGAGGCGCTGAGTCCATGTGCCAGGCATGGCTGCCGTGGTGCGTGCTCTGAATGCCTTCGTCGTGACGGTAAGAAGACGGCTCGAAGCGAGCCGAGCCGCCTAGGCGTGCGGTTCGAGGCGCTGCCGGCGCCGTTCGGCCGGTGGCGTTGCCGCGTTCGATTCGCAGGTTGCTCAGGTGTCCCGTCGAGTGCGACGGCTGTTCATCACTTCTTTGCGACGCATCGGCGCCGGGCGGGGGAACGTCGCCATGCGATTCGTCTATCGGATGTTCGCCGTAGTGTCGATCTAATAGTTCGAGGCGCCCTCGGTTGAATTCCATCTTTTCTTACCCTTTTATTCGAATGCGCGTCTGGTTGTTGCGACCTTGCCGAGCCGGGCCAATTGAAATTCGGCCCGGCAGGATTGCGCTGACGCCGGCGCGGACGGGTCTGGTCGTACGCGTGAAAACGCTTAGCCTGCCCTCAGTGCTTGGACGTTCAGCTGTCGTACGACGATCGCCTCGATGTCCGTGCGGCCTCGCTCGAAGGCAGCAAACAAATCGACGTGCTTCGTCGTCGCGCTTCCGAATCGATCCTCAAGGGCCTCTTCCGAAATCTCACATTGGTGTTCGGCACCGTCGACCAGAACTTTGAACCCGACGGTCGTATTCGGCGTGTATACCAACGGAGCGTCCTTCGGAAATTCGATCTTCATGTCCGCACTCCTTCGTAGTGATGCGTCGATTGTTTTCCGTTGTGTCGTGTTTCGATTGAGTGGCTTCGGATGCCGCCTCAGCTCTTCATTTTGTAAAGCTGATCGACTCGATGTGCTCGGCCAGATACTTTGCGACATCGCCAGCTTGCTGAACAGTCGTTCCGGCCTTTAGGTTTATAGAAAGAAACCCCGAGCCGACGATCGAAAGCTCGCTCTTCGTCGGCTGACAGTACAGGCATACCGGCGCGTCATCTCGCCCGTCTCCGCTGGGCTGACCTTCTTTGACTTCGAAAGCGTAAACACCCTTGTCCACTTTGCTCACTTCGATTCTCCCGTCGTGAATTGGCGATCGTCCGTGACAGCGAAGTTCTTGTTTCCCGAGGTATTAACGAGCACCCTTGACAACAGCGAACACGGCCGCACGGTGGTCCTCGTAGTGCTCGGCGACGTTGCTCGCGGAGAGGCATTTCGCTACAACGCGCGCTGGAGCATCGAAGTGCAATTGAAGCGCATCAGCCGCGTCGGCCCGGTGGAAGCATGCCGGTTCGTCCGAGACGATATCGCCTTCGGCATCGTGCATTTCTATCCACACTTCGCCGTCTTCCAAGTCCTGACCGTTGTTCGGTAGCGCACGATCATCGGCCAACGCAGCTGCAATCATGCGCTTACCCTCGGCCTCAGCGACCGCCACTTGCATCACGTCCATCAACTCGCCCTTATGGGCGACTTTTGCTATCAGGGGGAACATCGCAGATCCCTTTTTCAGGAGCGCGGCAATTTCTTCACGTTGCCGCTTGCTCTCATCATCAGTTCCAGCGTCGCTTCGAGACGAATGACGCGCTCGGTGAGGCCTTCGATTTTCGACTGTTGCTCCTTTACCGTACCGGCGAGCGACACCACCTTGTCGTTCATCTTTATCACCGTCGTGAGCGCATCCCACACCTTGTCGGTCACGCCCATTACTTCTTGCCTCCAGCCATCGCCGCGAGGCGCTTGTTCGACTCGGCGACATACGACAGCGCATCGTCGAGCGCGTCGTTTGCCTCCTGGGTGGACGCGTTGACCCGCTCCACGAGGGCGAGGATTTCCTGTTCGTCCTCAGACGGAGTGAAGCCCTGGACCGCCTGCCGCACCAGTTCGCTCACGTTCAAGCCAAGCTTCTTGGCCGTACTTGCGATCGCTCGCTTTTGGACCGGCGTAACCTGCACCACGATCCGTTCAGTCGCTGCTGCCATATTTCCCTCTATGTACATGCACATGGTATGTACATTGTAGCGTGTGCGCGTATCTGGTCAAGGGAAACTCCGCAGCAGCCGAGTCATTTCTATCGGCCCTCCGATCGCTGTGCTTAGTCGTCGCCAAGTACCGCCGCTATTGCTTCCCGCATTTCTCGCACCGTGACATCGAGGTATGGATCGACGTGGTCCAGATGGGCGTGTCCCAGGAGGACCTGCACAGTTTCTAGCGAGTGCCCGTTAGCCAAGAGGCGGCTTGCGAACGTGCGTCGCCCGCTGTGGCTGCTGTAACCCCGATCCGAGCCCTGCCGCTCGATACAAGGTCGTCACATAGGCTCTGGAGGCTGTCGGCGGCCACGTAATCGACGGATTCGCCCCCGAAATTGACGCACCGCTTCGTGCTCAGCTCGAAAGCGCTCCCCTTCTGCGTGAGAATGAGCCGGGGGCGCGGCATCAACCCGCGGTACTCGCGGCGATCCAGCGACACACCATGTCCCCGGTGAAATTGCCACTCGACATAGCGATCAAACGCCGCGACGGTCCTCACCACAGCATGGACGCTAGGGGTGTCTGTCAGATCCTGAATGGACTTCTGCACGGAATCCTTGTCGGGAAGCTGCGTGAAATGATATCGATTCGGATGATCAGGCATGGCATCCTCCTAATGGACTGTGATGGCCTTGGCAATAGCGTCGTTCCATTGTTTTTCGTTGGCGGAAGTCATGTCATCCATTCCGGACCATTCCCTGATGAAGAGTCGTGCCTTGTTTGCGACTCCCTGCAGCCGCTGCGATTTTGGATCGACAACCTTGAGCCCGTCCTGCAGCGGTTGTGGTCGGCTTTTTAGATTTGGCTCCATCAGTTTCGCAAGCGTCAAGATCTGGGCATCGTTCATGTGCTGGATGGCGTTCTGTATGACGGTCCTTGCGGGAATCTGATAGTAATCCTCGGCCGTACGAATCCTCGTGACTGAGTCGTTCGCATTCTGTTTGGCCTGCGTGGCACTCTTGGTTAAAGACGCTATCGCGGTGTCCAAGCGCCCCGCGTCGGCATATGCGTGCAAAGTATCCGTTCGCGGAACCCGTCAAAGCCGCAGTGCGATGGATGCGTGTTAGATGTCGACGATGCGTCTCAACAGGGAATAGGAGACACGCCAGTGTCCCACGGTGTCGCTGCACGAGATCGACGCCGTTTTCTGGTTCAGCCGCACGATGGTCCCGATGCGCTCGCGCAGGTGTTTGTCGGTAAACCCCACGGTGTCTCCGACGAAGAATTGGTCCGATTTCGACTACGTGCAAGAAGCGCTGAACGTAATTGGCAGCAATGCGCTGAATGCTAGCATTAGTCATGCATAGCACAATGACGGTAACGGCCAGCGCCCCGGACCATTCAGCTTCCCGAGTTCCGGCGCTTTGAGCCAGTTGCGCAGCGTCTGCATCGACATGCCCAGTTCGCGGGACACACGCTCACGCTTTGCCCGTCCTTGAGTCGTGGCACGGCAGCTTCCTTGAACTCGGCCGTGTACATCTCGTGCGGTACCTTGAACATTTCTTCTTTCCTTCCTTCCTTTCGGTCGGGTTTATACGCGACCCGCTGAAAGGCGAAATTTCGGGGAACCTATGGTGGATATGGCGGTCTTTTAAAACTTCATATTATTTCAGGTAGCCGCCGCTTGAATCCACCAGTTCGACCAGACAATTCTTTGTTACGCCATCCCAGCGCCTGCACTCGCGAAGTTTTATCCATGCCTGATCAAGCAAAGCCGGTTTCGGAAGCACCTGGAAAAGTTCCTCTCATTGGGCATGTGCTGGCCTTGCGACGCAATCCGCTGGATTTCTTGTATTCACTGCGGAAATATGGCGACATTGTCAGAATCGCTCTAGGACCATGGCCCGTATATGTCCTCACTGATCCTACGCTGGTGCATCAGATGCTTGTTGCCGGAGATTCATTCGAAAAAGGCCGTGTCGCCGACAAAGTCCGTGGATTTCTCGGCAACGGCCTCATCACTTCGAACGGATTACCTCACCGTCAGCAACGCCGCTTGATGCAGCCAGCGTTTCGCCGTCAGCGCATCACAGACTATGCGAAATTGATGGCAGGCGTCGTTGACGATTACTGTGCGTCGTGGCAGCCAGGTGAGGTCCGCGACATGACTGAGACCATGCAGGAACTGGCACTGCGCCTTCTTTCGAAAACGCTCTTTTCCGCCGCACTCGCAGCGTCGGCGGCGGCAGAGGTTCAGCGGTGCCTGCCTGTCGTTTTGATGGGCATGCTCAGCCGGACGCTATCGCCATCGGACTGGTGGGAGCGAATTCCCACACCGGAAAATCGGCGCTTGGCCGACGCCGACAGAAGGATGCGAAAGGCCATTCAGGAAATGATTACGACGTATCGCGCCGATCGGGGCGATCACGGCGATTTGCTATCCATTCTGCTGCTTGCTCGTGATCAGGACACCGGCCAGGGAATGACTGACCAGCAGGTTTCCGATGAACTGGTGACGCTGGCTGTCGCGGGCATGGAAACAACTGGAACCACGCTGGCCTGGTTGTTCCATGAACTTGGCCGTAGGTCTGATATAGAAGAATGCTTGCTGACGGAACTGCGTGAGATATTGGGTGCGCGGGAGCTAACCACGGACGATCTTCCGCGCCTCAAATACGGCAGCGCACTGATCAACGAAACGCTGCGCTTATATCACCCGACTTGGATTCTCATGCGCCGCAGCACGGATACGGTCCGGATCGGCGATTACGTATTCCCTCCGGGCGTGGAATTCCTATTCAGTCTGACCGCCATGTACCGCGCTGAGGAGCACTTTCCGGAGCCCCGCCGGTTTGCCCCCGAGCGCTGGATTTCGGGAACTGCCGCCGACTTGCCGCGCTCCATTTTCATGCCGTTCGGCATAGGCAGTCGCAGTTGCATTGGCGAGTCGTTCGCCATGACCGAAATGCTGATTGTGTTGGCCTCGATCGTTCCAAAGTGGCGTATACGGCACATTCCCCACACGCGGGTAGGCGAAAAGGTGGCCGTCACCATACGGCCCAAGAATCTGTTGATGACCGTGGAACAACGGTCATAGAAGAGCAAACGGTTTTGCCGATCCCCGAATGACACCCTCGCAAAAGTAACCTCATGCAAACTGAATCACGTACGCAATTCGCCCAGATAATCGAACTGGCACGGCCTGGCACATCCTTTTATTTGCCGGAGATCGCCTGCTCACCGTCTGCCCACATCCATCCTGATCACGCCATGCTTGAAAAGAAGGATCAGGAGTGGGTGCTGGTCAATGTGCCGTTTGCCAGCCAGCAGGACGCACTGCGCTTTCTCGGTAACCGCTGCGACCGGTGGGGCTGCTGGGTATATCCGATGTGCAACAGTCAGATCGCCGAAGACCTGGTGCATCTTCAATCCTTCATGTTCGCTATCGATGACCGTGCCATATACGAGCGCGAGGTTTTTACGCGCTTTGCTGATGCAATGCGCGGCGATCGGGTTCGTGAGAGTCCCTATGGTGCGGCTTTTCATGATTTGTGGGAGCGGCTTCGGGAAGCCATGCTCCCCCAGGTGTTCGACAGGTTCCACGAGGCTTGCATGGAGCTAATTGATGGTTTTCTCACCGAGAGCGAACCGAGAAGTGCCGGCAGCGTGCTGCCTCCGGACGAGTACTTGCGGATGCATCGGCACACCATCGGTTGCAAAGAATGCCTGATCGCCAGCGAACATGCCGCCGGTGTCGATATAACGGCTGAACTGGCTGTCGATCCCGTTCTCGGCAAGTTGTGGCAAGCGGCGGCCGATCACGTGATGTTGGTTAATGACGTGTTGTCCTTTCGCAAGGAAGTATTCGCCGGAGAGAGCATCAACATCGTCATGTCGCTGATGTTCCATCAAGGCCTGACATTGCAGGATGCCATCGATGAGACCGGCAGCATGATCGCCAGCGTGGACGACAATTTCGTCAGGACCTGTGCGGACGTCCGATCCCGTTATGCGGGACATCCAAAGGAGATGGACATCTTGCGATACTTGGATGCGCTCGGCAGCATGATGGCTGGCAACCTCGCATGGTCGTACGAGACGCCCCGCTATCACGGCGACGGGTATGCCTGGTGCGGCTCGCGATCTGGTGTCGTCGAACTGCATCCGCATTGCACAGTGATGCGCTAAATGGGTCCTGTCCGGCATTTTGTGGGTGAGGCATATCATGAGGGATAAAAATCATGGATATGCCAATGAAGAAGAAACGTACAGTGGCGTCGCAGGACGAACTGGTCAAGGGGCCGATGACGCCGGTCGAAGTGCAGGATCTGATGCTAGCGTTCAACAAGGCAGTCATCGAGCGCGCCATGGGCGCCGAGATGAATCTGCATCTGGGATACCCACCGGGCCAGTCCAAACCGGTCGGCCAGGCCAATGAGCGCAACGGCGCCACTGGCAAGACGTAAGCGCGAATTTAAGCACGCCTAGAATTCCAGGCTGAATGCGCAGGCTTGCGTCCGCAACTACAACTTGCGGACGCAACCGATGACAGAGAACGAAGTTGATTTTTTCCCGCTGCACGTGACGGGCGTGACCGCCGCCGGCAAGCGACGATTTGATCCAGTAGGCAAGTTGGCACCTGTCCATGCTGTGCCCGCCACGCTACAGCCTGGTCCCGGGACAGGCCTCGCAACAGCCTGTTCCCCGTATAGCGTAGGCCTGCCCCGTTTCCTGGTGGGTTCGGCAAAAAGTCGGCGAACCTAGGGTAAACACCTACCGAGGAGCGTGCGGAACCAAGCTTAAAGCGGATTATTCAGTATTTTGGGCATTAAGCGCAATGCCGCTAAGCGGAGTTAGCGGCACTTCCCTCTCACTGAACGATAGCGTTCGATTCAAAACGATTCGATTTTTCGTTACCCGTTTTCGCCCGAACAGACTCACCCGTCTATACATGCGTTTTCAGGAGGTTTTCAACCTCCACTCGTTCTTCTGACTTCGATACGCTGCCCCCTCTCCACCTCTCGCCGCGCATGTAGTTATGCATCTGAGATACACAAACGAATACCACCCATTTCAACCTGCGACACAGCATTCCCTCACATCATGCGACACACCTCCGTGCATCCTCCACGGCCATAGCGCTCAAACGTCCAACCCAAGATTTACGATCTTTAAAAAAAGCGGCACATCGCTTGCTCCTCCCCGATCGGCCATTTCTGCAAAATCTGACGAAAACATAGAGGCACTCTTCACCCCATCGGCAATCGAACGTCCCCGAAATTCCATAACAAACAACCATGGAGGCATACGTGAAGAAATTCATTTGGAATCGCGTTTTTTACCTGTTCATCGGCCTCACAAGCCTACTCGCCGCCTGCTCCGGCGGCGGCAACGACGACAGCGCGCAACCCAGCGGCGACGCCCTCGCCTTTCAAATGCAGGCAGGCGGCCAAACCAACGCGTTCTACCGTCAAGGCAACGTAGCCGCGCATTTACTCATGCGCTCCTCCACGAAGCCAAGGCTGCTGGTCGTGTTTCCCGCCGGTAACAGCGGCACGGGCTTATGGTTCCAAGATACGGCTCAGCCCGTCGCCTGGAACCTCGATTCACCGATCTCTCCCAGCGTGAACCGCGACAACCAGGGCCGCGATCTTTACGGGATTTCCGCCAATGTTTCCGTGAATACCAATCAATTGACGTTGCGTGGCGCATTGCTCACCTCAGTGCGCTTCATGCGCGACTTCAACGGCGGCTATTCGGTCCCGCCCAACATCCAGACTCAGCCCGTCGTGAGCGGCAATACGATTCATTGGCAGCGCAATCGCGTGGACGGTGCGCCCGGCTACGCACTCGCGGTCCAGGTAATCAACGGCGGCACGGTCACCACAAATGCAACGGGCTCTCTCGTGTTCAATGCGGCGAATGGCGATAACGCCTTGCATTTGCGCGTTCTCGCCTGGACCGGCGAACGGCCGCTCACGCCGATCACGCACGTCAACCTGTTCAACAATACCGTCAACCCCGATACGCAAAGCCAAAACGTCGTCGAATTCCTGAGCTACCAGGACAAGCTGCTCGCCGGCTCTTGGCAGTACGACACCTACTTCGGCCGCGACACGCTCATCTCCGTGCGCATGCTGATGCCCGTCCTACAGCCCCCCGCCATCGAGGCGGGGCTCACCGCCGTCTTGAGCCGGCTCTCCTCCGACGGCATCGTGGCGCATGAAGAAGGCATCGGCGAATTCGCCGTGATCGACAACGAGCGAAATGGGCGCGGCAATACGGCCACGCCCAGCTACGATTACAAAATGATCGACGGCGATTACCTCCTCGCCCCCGTGATGGCAGCTTGGCTCATCGACGATGGACGCGGCGCAGCCCGAGCGGCCGCCTATCTCGCCCAGACGAAAGAAAACGGACAGACCAACGGCAGCCGCTTCGTCACCAATCTGGTTCACGTCGCCAATACCGCGCGCGCTTTTTCGCAGCAAAGCATCGCGTCGAACCTCATTCATCTGCGCTCCAGCCAAATCGTCGGTAATTGGCGCGACAGCACTGACGGTCTCGGTGGCGGCGTATACCCGTACGATGTCAACGCGATACTCGTTCCGGCCGCACTGCGCGCCGCCAGCCGTTTCCTCGATAGCGGCTTGCTCGATCCATACCTGAACAGCGAGCAACGCGCCGCGCTAGCGGACGCGGCACAGCAGGCATCGGTATGGGAATCCGCCGCGGGCGCATTGTTCCAAGTGTCAATTCCAGCCGCACAAGCCGCGACGGCCGTGCCGAGCTACGCCGCGCAGACGGGTGTCCCTGCGGGTACCCTACCGAGTACGACCACATCGTTTTACGCGCTGTCGCTCGACGAGCAAGGCAATCCGATTCCAATCATGAACTCCGATGGCGGCTTCGCCCTCTTATTCGGCACGCCATCGACCGACGTCCTCTCCCGGGTCGTGACCGCCGCCGTGCAGCCGTTCCCGGTAGGCCTCGTCACCGATGCGGGGATGCTGATCGCCAATCCGGCTTATGCCGATTCTTCGCTATGGCCACGCTTCACGAACGCGGCGTATCACGGCACGGTGGTCTGGTCTTGGCAGCAGGCGATGTGGGTGGCCGGGCTCGACCGGCAGCTCGCTCGTCAGGACTTGCCCGCCGACACCAGAACGCTGCTCACCAATGCGCGCTCGCGAATCTGGCAGGTGATTTCGAATGCGTCCGACATGCGCGCATCGGAGATGTGGACGTGGTCATATGCCAACGGCGCCTATCAGGCCGAAGCGTTCGGCACGCACAGCGCCGACGCGACCGAAGCAAACGCCGCGCAACTGTGGAGCACCACCTATCTCGCGATTACCGATCCGAATCTGCGAGCGGGAAGACACTGGTGGCAAACGCAAAACGGCCATGAGCGAGTTGCGGCACGCTAGCGCTCGAATGAGCGCCATGGCAAGCCGTTGACGAGTGCAATCGACATCGGGACGGACCCGCCGCGCCGTGCGGGTCCTCATACGAAGCGCCCTATCGCTCCCCTTCATTGGGCGTCTCGTGGGCACGCAATGATGAAGAAGGCGCCACGTAAGGAGACCCAATCTCATCGATCGGCACCACCGCCGTGTCGTCCGGGCCGATCAGCCGCCCATCTTGCGAACGCAGTTCCAAGCGCCTGACGGGCAATCCCTGCCGCTTGTCGATGAGGCGCAATGGGCAATCGTCCGGTTCGAAAAAGTATTGCTCGCCCCATTGCCGAAGCGCGACCAGCAGCGGAAACAGCCCTTTGCCTTTTTCGGTCAGTACATACTTTTGATAAGCGCTGCCCTCGGAGGCGGGGACCGTTTCGAGAATGCCGTGTTCGACCAAATTGCGCAGGCGTGTCGTCAAGATGTTCTTCGCAAGCCCGAGGCTCTTTTGAAATTCGCCGAAACGCTCGAGCCCATTGAAAGCATCGCGAACGATCAACAAGGACCACCAATCGCCGATCGCGTCCAAGGGCCTCGCGATGGCGCAAGGCGCTTCCCTGTGACTCGTTCGCTTCACCATCATGCTTCTCCGGTCTCACACTCGATCGACTTGGCCTTGGGCTATCGACCGGCAAATACATGCGGTCGCATGCGCGCGAATCATGCTTGCATTTCGGTCGGATCGCAGAGCCTCGCATGCGCCGCAACATCGCGGATCGCAATCGAGCGAAGCGGCGGCGCAAGTGGTCCCATTATAAAACTCGCGCCGCCGGACGAGAGATCGGTGACAACTGTGCGTATACCGGACGTCGATGGTGCGTCTGCGGTGTCGCGGCAGTCACGCGCGCGCCCGCCGCTCGCCCTTGCCCGGCGAGAAAATCAGGAAACTGATCGCACCGAGCACCCAAACGCCCAGCCCGCCATACAGCATCAACCAACTGAATCCTTGCACCAGCGCAGCATGCACGATAGCGCCGGACGGATCGGCTTGCTCGAGCACGGGGAAGTGCTCACGAAGCGATTCGATGCCGCCGCCACCCGCAATGCGCTCAGCCAACGTCTGCAGATCGGTTGCGCTCAGCGCATTGGGTAGCGCATGGCGTAAGTAATCGACGATACCGGCCACGAGGACGAACCCCATCACCGCGATATTGACGGCAAGGCTGATCAACCGACCGCTAATGTCCATGCCTGACGCCATTCCCGCGCGGTTGGCCGGTACGGAGCCCGTCGTCGTATTCGTCGTCGGCGTGTTGGTCAAGCCCAGGCCAATACCCGCGATCAGCGAACCGGGCAGCATCGTCCATCCGCTCGCCACGGATGCGGTGGCGCCAAAGCGCATCAAGATAAAACCCAAGCCGATCGTCAACATGCCGAGCGGAATGACGACCCCCGGTTGATACCGGTGCGAAAGCCGCTCGGCGATAGGCGGAACGACGAGCGTCGGCAACGTATAGGCGAGTAATGAAAGCCCCACCGCAACGACGTCGTAATGAAGTCCGGTTTGATAAAAAATCGGCAAGAAGATAATGAACGGCCAAAAGCTGAAATTCATTCCCACCGAACCCATGATCGCACCTGAAAACTTTCTGATCCGAAACACGGAAAAATCGAACATCGGATGCGGATTCATTTGCTCCACCCACACGAAGGCGATGAAGCTGGCCAGCGCAGCGGCAATGATGCAAAGCGCCGTGCGGCTCGTGAAGCCGATTTCGGACCCTTGGGTGATGTAGTACGTCAAGCCGAATACCGCCAGCGAAAGCGTCACAATACCGATGAGATCCAGTTTTTTCGCGTCCGGATCGCTCGACTCCTCCACGCTGCCGAGCGAAAGCAGCAAGGTCACCACGCCAATGGGCACGTGAACGAGGAAAACCCACTGCCAACCCGATAATGCGGCTATGCCACCGCCGATCATCGGCCCGAAGCCCAGGCCGAACCCGAGAAAAATACCCCAAATGCCGAATGCTTTGACGCGCTCCGGACCCTCCTTGAACTGGCTGGAGAGAATCGCGATGACGCAAATGAGCATGGCGCCCCCACCCATGCCTTGAACGAACCGGGCTGCAATCAAGAGCGGCGCGCTATGTGTCAGACCGCAAATCAACGACGCGGCGGCGAATACGGACAAGCTGATGACGAATAGCAATTTTCTACCATACCGGTCCGCAAGCGTGCCGGCCGCCATCAATACGGTGGTGCAGGCAATCGTATAGGCATTCATGATCCATTGCAGATCTTTGAAGTTCGCATGCAGCGTCTGTTCGAGCGTCGACAGAATCACGGGCACGCTGGAAATCTCCAAGGCAAACATCAATTGCGCGAGGCATATCGCCGCCAAGGCAACGGTGTTCCTGTTGGAGCGCGTATAGGAAATATCCATGGGCTGTGTTCCCGATTCGATGTTTGAAGGGCCGGTCGCGGCGTCCGCCGGGACATGTCTTTTCCACAAAATAGTTTCAACATAAAACCATGTGAATGGTAGTTTATGTGGTATCAACTTGCAACCATGAATCGATGAATTTGCCTGGCGATGATCTCCAGGGGGCGTTGCTGCTTGGCGTTGGGAGTAAAGCGGACCTCGGGGAGCCGGGTCCAGGAAGGGCTTGCTACGGGAGGCGGGAGAGGCGAAGCGATCGGCGCGCGGCGCTCTACAATACCGTGCCTCCTTTGTTGCGCCTATCGGTACATGAACAACACGGTTCTTGAAATTCCGTCCTTCCGCTATTTCCTTTTCAGCCGCATTGCGACGACGATGTCCAATCAAATGCTGATGGTGATCGTCGGCTGGCAGATGTACGACATCACCCATCGTGCTTTTGATCTTGGCATGGTCGGCTTGGCGCAATTCCTGCCGGCGCTGGCGCTGTGCCTCATCGTCGGGCAGGTCGCGGATCGATACGATCGCCGCTACATCCTGATCGGATGCCAGCTCGTACAAGGCGGCGCGGCCTTGTTGCTGACGGTGGGCACGCTGTATGGATGGCTCGGGCGCGAAGTACTTCTGCTCGCATCGCTTGCGTTGGGTGCGGCAAGGGCCTTCCAATTGCCGACGCAGCAAGCGCTGTTGCCTACCCTCGTTCCGCTCGCATCGTTTCCGCGAAGCTTGACCATCAGTTCGGCCGCATCGCAGCTCGCCACCATTCTAGGCCCAGCGGTGGGAGGCTTCATTTACGTCGCTGGGGCGGCCGTCGTCTATGCAACGTGCGCGGCGTTGTCCGCATTCGCCGCCGTCATGCTCTATTTGATTCATTACGACCATGCGCGTCCCGCCCGCGAGCCCGTTACCCTGCACAGCTTACTAGCGGGCATTCGCTTTATCTGGCAACGGGAGCAGATCTTGGGCGCGATCTCGCTCGATTTGCTCGCCGTGTTGTTCGGCGGCGCCACGGCACTGCTGCCGATCTTCGCACGGGACGTTTTGCATGTCGGCTCGTGGGGCCTCGGATTGTTGAGATCGGCGCCGGCGGGCGGCGCTTTAGCGGTTTCGCTTTATCTCACTCGAAATCCGATCGAACGCCGCGCGGGGAAAACGATGCTCGGGTGCGTGGCGCTGTATGGCCTAGCCACCCTGCTCTTCGCGCTGTCCCGTTCGTTCTCGTTGTCGCTTGCGGCGCTCGCGCTAACAGGCGCATTCGATATGGTCAGCGTGGTGGTGCGGCAATCGTTGGTCCAGCTCGATACGCCAAACGATATGCGCGGCCGCGTGAGCGCCGTCAACTCGATCTTTATCGGCGCATCGAATCAACTCGGCGAATTCGAGTCGGGAATCACCGCTGGTTGGTTCGGCGCCGTTCCGTCGGTTTTGATCGGGGGCGCCGGGACGATCTTGATCGTTGCGCTGTGGACGAAGGTATTTCCGTCACTCGCGCAGCGGGAACGATTGACGGGCTCCTAGGGCCTGTTATTAGCGCGAACAGGCCCTAAACGAAGCGAAGCGAGAAGCTACCCGTCGCGGTGCTCCGCCGTGATCTTTTGGCGGATGACGCTCACGCCTTGGCTCCCGGCTTCGTCACCGCTCTCGCTATCGCCAGCGCGCTCGATCGTTGCGAACAGCGACCCGCTCGAGGGCCACACGCGCCGGAACTGCTCCAATTGACGCTCCTCGGCGAAGACAGACACCGACGGTTTCAGCAGATCGTGCCGCGACACGATGCCGATCAGCCGGTAATTCTTTTGGTCCTCCACCACGGGCACACGTTCGAGTCCCATCGTCGCGAGCCGGGCAGCGACGTTTCTACAGGTTTCGCCCGGCAACGCCGTCTCGGGCCGCGATCGGGCGAACACCTCGCCGATGGAGCCATCCGGGCTATGGCCCCGCCCCGCGCGAACACGATCGAGCACGGCCTTATCCACCATGCCGACCAGGCGTCCGTTGTCCACCACCGGATAAGCGCGAAACTTCTGCGTGGCGCCGAAATATTCGCGGACGACATCGGCGATGGGGGTGTTGGAATCGATCGTCTGAACGTTGACCGTCATCACTTCGTCCACGTAGTGCCGTTCCAACGGATCGATGCTGTATTCACGATAGATGTGATACCCACGGCGGGCGATCTTCTCGGTCAGAATCGAGCGGCGCATGAGCAAGACGGTAAAACCGTAGGCCACCGCTGCCGCCGCGAGCAACGGCAGCAACGCGTTCGCATCGCCGGTCAATTCGAAGGCGAACACCGCCGCCATCACGGGCGCGCGCATCATCCCGCCCAGGGCCGCGGCCATGAAGATGAGCGGCCAAACCGTGGGATCGCCGCCGGGCATGTACGGCCCGACGATGGCGCCCACCCCCGCGCCCATCATGAGCAGCGGCGCGAGCACGCCGCCGGACGTGCCCGAGGCCAAGGCGATGACCCAAATCACGGCTTTGACGAGCACGATCCAAACAACGGCATGCAAGACGAGGTGGTTTTGCAGCAGGTCGCCGATCACGTCGTATCCCACTCCGAGCGTGCGCGGCTGGAAGTACCCGCCGATGCCGACCGCGACGGCCCCCAACGCCGGCCACCACATCCAATGAATCGGCAACTTGCCGAACGCATCCTCCACCTTGTAGAGCCAGGTCGACAAGCCCCACGACAACGCGCCCGCGATCAATCCGGCCGCGGCCGAAGACACGATGCCGATGGGGCCGAGCGGCAGCGTATGCAGCGGAAACAACGGCCCGCTACCGAGCAGCAGCGGGCGCGTAAAACCGGCCACTGCGCAAGCGATGGCAACCGGCAGCAGGCTGCGCGGCCGCAGTTCGAACAACAGCAATTCGATTGCGAGCAGGACCGCCGCCACGGGCGTCCCGAACACTGCGGTCATCCCCGCCACGGCACCCGCTACCAGCAAGGCCTTGCGTTCAGCGCTCGACAAATGAAAGAACTGCGCGACGAGCGAGCCGATCGCGCCACCCGTCATGATGATGGGGCCCTCGGCGCCGAATGGCCCGCCGCTACCGATTGCGATAGCGGATGCGAGCGGTTTGAGCACGGCCACCTTCGGCGACATCTTGCTCTTGCCGAATAAGATCGCTTCGATCGCTTCGGGAATACCGTGCCCGCGTATTTGCTCCGAGCCGAAGCGGGCGATCAATCCCACGAGCAGCCCGCCGACGACGGGCACGGCAATGACAATCCACCCGAGCGCGTTTTCCGCCGGGGAGCGGTTCGCCGTCGATATCGTCTGAAAGAAAAACAGGTTGTTGAATAACCGAATCAAGTGGAGCAAGAAATCGGCCGCGACCGTGCTCAGCGCGCCGCCGACTGCCGCGATCGCGGTGATACGTAAAAGCCTGACGTCGGTCGCAAAATCGCCCTTGTGCTCGCTCATGAAATCCCTCTGATTAACACGCACTGATGCAATGGCCTTTCTGGCCGCAGGGTCACATTTATATCACAACGTGATGCAATCTGTGCGAGGCCCGCCTGGGCCACCCCGGTGCGATTCGTCGGATTTCCTCAAGTTAGCGAGAACCATGCCGTTATGCGTGAAGGCGCATCGGAAGCATCTTCCGCGCGCGCCTATTCGTCATAACACTCGCTGAATATTCGGAATCGCAGGCAGATCGGAGAAGCCGCTCAACAAAACGCGGCGCTCGTCGAAGCGGCCGCGGATGTGGCGCGCACGCTCGAAGCGCAGGCGGCGAACCTGGATGGCGCCGTCTCCGCGTTCAAGCTCGCCGGTAACAACGCAGCCGACCCGCGGTTGCCCAAGCCCGTTGCGTCTCGATACAACCGGTAACAACGTTGCGTTGATTTGCGGCACGACGTTCGTACAATCGCCCCACAGGCGCTCGCTTGGGAGGACTACATGAAAACGAATCGTTTGGCAGTAATCGCAGTGACTAGCTTGGCGCTAGCCGTCTCTTCGGCGGCATTCGCTGCCGGAGGCGGTGGGGGTGGCGGCAACGGTGGCGGTGGCGCCGGGGGCGGCAATGGCAATGGCGGTGCCGGCGCGGGCGGTGGCCATGGCGGTGCGACGGGCGCCGCGGTGGGCGCGGGCGGGATGTCCGCGGGGCATATGAGCGCCAAAGGAATGAGCAACACCAACGGCCCCACGTCCGGCGATCGAGACAAGGGGTTGGCTCGCGCGGAAGATCGCTCCGACACGCAAGCGGACCGCGCGGACGATGCCGATGCAACGAGCCCGACCTCGAAGCATCACAGCATGGCCGTCAAGACGCATCATCAACATCTCACGCGTAAGCCCACGTCCACGCTGAACTGAACCTTCTTGCGAGTGGATGGCGGCCTGCATGTTGTGCCGCTGCACTTCGCGCACTTCGCTTCGTTCGATAAAAAGCAAGCCCCGCTCGTGAATGCCATGCCCACGAGACGGGGCGATCGATTGGGTACTACGCCCTGCGCCTCACTGCTGCGCTTGCAGTTGCCATTGCAGCACGGGATGCGTCGCACCCGCCGGCATCGCCCAGACGCCGTTCGGCCCGAAGTCGTATCCGGCGAATGCGCTGCTCTGTTGCATTTGCGCGCTCGTCAGCCCATTCGCAGCCGGCACGGCCGTGCCTGAATAGACGCCTGCACTCGCCCCCGTCGTGTCCTTGTTCCAATAGGCGTCGTTGCCGATGGTCCCGCTATTGATCGACGCGATGCCCGCTGCCGGAATGCCGTTGTTGTTATCGACGGGACCAGTGGCGAACGACTGCGTGATCGAGCCCACGTTGTTCCAGACGAGGCCCGCGGAACCCGAGGTGCACCTCGGCCCTGGACACGAAAAGAATGCGGTGGAAGTGCCGCCCGTCGCATAGGACTCGGTAATCGTGCCGCCGTTGCCGCCGACCAGCCCACCCGCGCCGCCGGCATACGGCTCGGCCGTGACGCCTCCCGTCGCGAACGATTGCGCAATGAGGCCATCGTTCAACGCGACGAGGCCGCCCGCGTTGCCCGCCGAATCGATGCCGGCACTGCTCGAGGAACGCAAGATCGTGCCTTCGTTCATCCCGGCCAATCCGCCCGAACTGGTCAAATAGCCGCCGAGCGAGCCGGACTGCGCGATGTCGCCCGACGAGTGACCGTACACGATCGTGCCGTAGTTCACGCCGGCCAATAGGCCGATCGAGAAATACCCTCCCGCTCCGACCGATCCGCCGCTCACGCCGATATCGCGCACGACGCCTTGCGCGCCGATCACGCCGAACAGACCTTGCGCTTGCAGGGTGGACTGCGGGTCGCTCGCCCCGCCCTGCACCATCTGCGTCAGGTCCAATGCGTTGACTTGGTGGCCTCGTCCGTCGAACTGTCCCGTGAACGGATGGGTGTAATCGCCGATCGGCACGAACGATCCGTCGCTCGTCGAACTCGCATCGATGTCCTTGCCCAGCGCATAGTTCGCCGTGGGATCGCCCGCCACGTTCTTTAGGTCTGCTAACGAATTGACGAGGCGATACCCCGTGATCTGCGTGACGAGACCGCTATAAGGGGCCGGTTCCCAGGCGGTATTGGTCAGCAACGTGCCAGGGCTATAACTGCCGTTCATATCGTAGAGCACGGTTACGGCGCCCTTGCTCTTGGACCAATCGATGAGACCATTGTTGGTTACGCTGCCGCCGTTGTCGACGGCCGCGCTGTCCGCAGCGAGCGTCAAATTTCCGGCACCGCAGTTCTTCAGTTTTGCGCCGTCTTCTATCGTCAGCGAATGATAGGCGCCGAGGGTGAGCGATGCCGCGCCGTTCCAATGAATCGACGACATGACGTCGACGTCGCCGATGCCGCCTTGGGCGCCCGTCGCTTGCGCATCGATGGACGTCCCCGCGTTCAAGCTCCGAGCGAACGTGGCAGCCGCAGCATCGTCGATCGTCAGGTCCGGCGTGGTGACGTTCCACTTTCCGGCCCTCACCAGGGGTTTGATGTCGTCCGCCCCGAGTTCGAGCAGTGCGCCATTGGTATCGACCGTGCCGCCGCTGCCGTCGGCGTTCTTTGCCTCGATCGTTCCGCCGAGCGCAACGGCGCCCGTATCCGCCACGAGCCAAACATGGCCGCCGCGCGTCGCGGTGCCGGTTGCGCGAAGCGTCGTGTGCTCGCCCGCGAGCGCAAAAATGTTGCCGTCGGCTGCCTGCAAGCTGATTTGCGCGGCATCGACCGGCCCGGCATTCTCGATGTTGCCGCCGCTGCCTGATTGGACGAACACCTGCCTGCCCGTCGATGAGTCCTGTAGCAGCACCTTTTGCCCGACGGCCATCTCGGCCGTGCCGTGGGGCGCGGAGATTCGACCCGCGTTGACGATACCGTTGCTCGAGATCAGCATGACGTCGCCGCCTGTCGAACCCACCGTGCCTAAATTGATGATGCTCGCGTTCGAATTGCCTTTGAACGTAAGCGGATGTCCCTTCATGAAGCCGCAACTGCAGGTATCGAGCGTCGAAGCGACGAAACGGCCGCCGGTGCTGACAACGCCGCTCGGGCCGATCAATATCCCTTGCGGGTTGATCAAATAAACGCTGCCCGTAGCGGACAGCGTCCCGTATATCGCCGACGGATCGCCGCCCGTCACGCGATTGAGCGTCGCGCCCGCGCCGTTGTTGAACGTCACCCGGTTGCCGCCGCCGATCGAAAAACTCGACCATTCGATCACGCCGCGGTTCGTCGATTGATCGATCGTCAGAACCCCGGCGTTGCCGCCGATCGATCCGGAACCAGCGATGAAATGGCCGCCGCTCGGCAGCGGGCCAGCGGCCTGCGCCGGCCTCGTCGATGCGCCCCACGCCCCTAACGCCACGACAATCGAAACTAGCCCCGCAAGCGGCCGTCGCCGTGCAAAGCCGCCAACCTGCAAGGAAAGCACATCGCGAGCTTCACCCTCGCTCTCTGCGCCGATACGTTTGGCCATCCCCTGCCTCCAAAGATTGAAATTCAATTCGTATAGCGCCGCCTTTCTCCGAGCGGCGGGCGCGACCACAACAATAGCTGGTGTCACCCACGAAACAGTGAGGCGCATGTCGACGGATTGCGCCAAGCATTCGGCGTTTTCGGTCGATGCGCTCGCCGCCTCAGCCGCCGATGATTCATTGACATATTTGCTTTTGGCAACTAATAATGTGCTAAAAGCAAATATGGAGACCTGTCATGACTTTTGCCCAACTCGACGATCGCACCGAAACCGTGCGTCGCTTCAACCGCTTCTACACGCGTCAGATAGGTCTTTTGCATGAACACCTGCTGGACAGCGAGTTCTCGTTGACGGAGGCGCGCATCCTGTACGAGCTCGCGCACCGGGTCGGCATCACGGCCTCCGACTTGTGTCGCGGGTTGGGCTTGAACGCCGGCTACGTGAGCAGAGTCATCGCCGGCTTCGAAAAGAAGGGGTTGCTCGTCAAAACACGCTCGGCCACCGATGCGCGAGTGGCGCAACTGGAACTGACGAAGAAAGGACGGGAAGCGTTTCGACCGTTGAACGATGCATCGAAGCGCGAGGTCAGCGCCATGCTGAAGCGACTGGCGGAGCCCGAGCAACTCGACCTCGTCGACGCCATGGCGCAGATTCATGCGCTGCTCGGCGAAGGCGAGCCCACCTATGTCCTGCGCGATCCGCGCCCCGGCGACATGGGCTGGATCGTGCATCGGCAATCGGTGCTCTATGCGCATGAATACGGCTGGAACGCGGAGTTCGAAGCGCTCGTCGCAGAAATCGTCGCCAAATTCATTCGCGAATTCGATCCGAAGTCGGAACGGTGCTGGATCGCGGAGAAGGACGGACGGCCCGTGGGATCGGTGTTCGTCGTGCGCGAGGACGGCGACACGGCGAAATTGCGGCTGCTCTATGTCGAGGCGAGCGCGCGCGGCCTCGGCATCGGGCGTCGGCTAGTCGACGAATGTCTGCGTTTCGCCCGGCTCGCCGGCTACAAGAGGATGGTCCTTTGGACCAACAGCGTGCTCACCGATGCCCGGCGCATCTACGAAAAGGCCGGATTCGAACTGCTTCAAGAGGCGCCCCACCACAGCTTCGGCAAGGAGCTCGTCGGCCAAGTCTGGGGACGCGATGTGTGATCCGATCCGCATCAAGCTGTTGTGCTTGTGCAACGCGACATGACTAGAACCTTGTAGAAACGGTGCTCTCCCGGAATTTTTGTGCGACGCACTAGATTTTCACTAGGGAAAACCCTAGAATTCGTTCTAAGGATAAACCCTGATGCGCATTCAACCCGGGAGTCGTCATGAGCTTCGTTTTCGCCCTCGTTCAAAAGATCAACGCTCTCTTCGCTTCGCCGCACCTGCCGCTCGATTCGGACTACTCGTTCAAGGCGCGTCACCGCGAAGCCGAGCGCGTCCGTCGCTCGCAGGCCACCGTTTTCGGCATTCGTCTCGTCGATTAATACGGCTTACGCCGATTGTCAGTGGCCGCGCACGGCGCGGCGTGAGCGGCCCGCCGCAGGCCCTGGCGGGGCGCCCGGCGGTTGGCGCCGGCGTCACCCGCTGGCGCGCTCACTTGGATCGGCGACGGATCGGCGACAGGTGCGCGCCGCAGGTAACGCTACAACTGCTTACAGATGTCACCACTGCGTGGTCCACCGATACACGCGGTCCGGCGTTTCTGCAGACATTCCTTGTCCGGAGTCTGTCATGAACGCAAACCTTCCTTCGAATCAAACCCGCAACCGCATTCATCCTTTGATCGCCGGCGCGGCCGTTGCGGTCATGCTGGTCAGCGCGACGGGCATCGCGGCGATTGCCGGGTGGCTGCCGACGTCGCATGCCGTTTCCGCCCCGCCCGCGCAGAGCGCGATGCAGAGCCCCCAAGTAGCCAGCGCACCGGTCACCACTGCCCCCGTATATCGCGAAACCCACGAGACGAGCAATGAAGCGGCTGCCGAAGCGCGCCGTCATCATCACGTGGTGAAGGTCGCGCCGTCGCCCGCATATGGCAGCGGCGCCGGCGTCGAGCAGAATGCAGGCGCTTACAACGGTAACGCTCGCGCTACGGCCTACGACCCGAACGCCGGCGAAGTCGTTGCGATCAACGCAGTGCAAGCCCCTGCGCCGACGACAGGCATCGGCGCAGTCGGCGGCGCCATTGCGGGCGGATTGCTCGGCAACCAAGTCGGCAACGGCCGCGGACGCACGCTCGCCACGATCGCAGGCGCGGTCGGCGGCGGCTTCGCGGGCAACGGCATCGAGCACGAGGTTCACAAGGCAACGTCGTACCAAGTGCAAGTGCGGATGCAAGACGGCAGCTACCGTAACTTCAACTACACGACGCAGCCGCAGTTCCAGCCGGGCGAGCATGTGCGCGTCGTAGGCGATTCGCTGGCCGCGGCTTAAGGCGCTTAACCGAGCCTTAAGCTTGATCGAACATACTGGAATGGCAGGCTGCGGGCGATCGCCGCCCGCAACTGACGCGAAACAGGAGGTACCGATCATGAAGGCCATATTCCAAACCGCGGCGCTCGCCGTTGCGCTCACGTCGGCCGCGGCGTTCGCGCAAGCGCAACCGAGCGATCAGCCGCTCACGCGCGCCCAGGTGATGAGCCAACTGACGCAATTGAAGCAAGGCGGTTACGTCCCGAATAAAATCCACTATCCTGCCGATATCCAAGCAGCGCAGGCACGCGCCGGCCTCCAACCGGATGCGAGCACGGCATCGAATAGCGGCATCGGCGGCACACAGGACGGCACCACGTTCTCCGGCTCCCGCATGACGATGAGCGTCGGCTGGCACTCGATGTATGGACATCACTAACTAAATAAATACAAGGTAAAAAGCTTGCCTAGGTTGTGGCCCCGCCCCGCCGCAACGATTGCCCATGAAAGTGCTCATCGTCGAGGACGATTCCGCGATTGCGGCCAACCTATACGACTACCTGACAAGTCTGCGCTACGACGTCGATCTGGCGACGAACGGGCCGGCGGGGCTGCGCTTTGCCCTGGCGCAAACGTGGGACGCCATCTTGCTCGATCTCTCGCTGCCGGGCATGGACGGGCTCTCGCTTTGCCGCGCGTTGCGCGAGCAAGCCCATCGCGACACCCCTGTGTTGATGCTGACCGCGCGCGACACGCTCGACGATAAACTGGCCGGATTCGATCACGGCGCCGACGATTACCTGGTCAAACCGTTCTCTCTCAAAGAGGTAGGGGCGCGGCTGGAAGCACTGATCAAGCGTTATCGCGGTCGCGTCGTGGCACGCCAACTGCGCTTCGAGGACATGCGGCTCGACGTATCGACGCTCGCCGTGCTGCGCGCGGGCCGCACGCTGCGCCTGCCGCCCAAATGTCTTCACTTGTTGCGCATCTTGATGCAATCGCCAGGCAGTGTGCTCGGTCGCGAAGAACTGGAAACGCAGATATGGGGCGATACGTTGCCTGACAGCGACACGCTGCGCGCCCACGTCTATACGTTGCGCCGTGCTTTGACCGCGCACGGCGAAGAGGACCTCATCGAAACCGTCCACGGTATCGGCTATCGGCTCGTCGCTCCCCATGCGCGCGCATCGTAGCCTTCGCTTCAAGGTCGCCGTCGTATTTTCGATGCTGACCATCGCGCTGCTCGTCGCGCAAGCGCTCGGCGTGCGCACCCTCGCCGAGGCGCAGGAAGAAAGGCTCATTACGGCGCTCGTGGACGACGACATGGCAAGCGTCACAAACGCCTATCGCTCCGACTCTGCGCTGCTGCCGCCGTTCGATTCGCGCCTACGAGGCTATGTTTCCAGCGCCGATCGTTCGGCCGTCGCGCTGCCCACCTCAGTCGCCGCATTGCCCGACGGGGTGCATGAAATCATTGTGGACGGTCGCGAGATCCATGTTGCCGCTGTACCGTTCAACGATGCCCGTCTTTACCGCATCTATAACTTCAGTGCGTACGAGCGGCGTTTCAAGCGCGTGATCGACGCGCTGATGGCGGTGACCGGTTTGTTCGCCCTTCTCACCATCTGGCTTGCATTCGGACTGTCCGGCTTGCTCGTACGGCAGGTCGCCGGCTTGGCCAAGCAAGTGAAGACGCTCGGATCGACACCTTCCGCGCCCATCCAACCGGGACGATATGACGAGACCGAACTCGTCGCGCTCGTTGATGCCTTCAACGAATATCACCACCGCATGGCCGCGATGATCGAGCGCGAAAAGGAATTCACGGGCAATGTGAGCCATGAGTTGCGCACACCGCTAACGGCGATCAAGACCAGTTGCGAGTTGTTGGAACAAGACGCCTCGATCGGCGAGAAAGCACGTGCACGGATTGGTCAAATCGATCGCGCGGCAGAGAACATGCGCCGGTTGGTCAACGCGCTGCTCACCCTCGCCAGGGAACACAGCGTGCGAGACACGGTCAGCGTTCCGCTCGCCGCCGCGATCGGCGAGGCCCTGACGCCGTTCGGCGATCGACTTGCCGCCAAAGGCATCGATACGCGCGTTGAAATCGAGCCGGATCTATGCGTAACGGCGAACCCTTCCGCACTGGCGATCGTCCTGTCGAATTTGATCGACAACGCCGAGCGCCACATGGCGGCCGGTCACTTGAGCTTCACCTACGCTCAGCCCTGGTTGCGAATCGAGGATACAGGCTCGGGCATCGCGTCCTACGCGGCGCCGCACGTATTCGATCGGTTCTACCAAGCACATCCGATTCAGCATACGCAACAAGGCGCCGGCATCGGCCTGGCGATCGTCAAGAAAATCGCCGAGCGCTATGGCTGGCAGATCCGGCTCGACAGCGAGCCGTCGCGCGGCACCAGCGTATCGCTCTTGCTGCCTCGTCCCACTGGCCAGGCCGCCCCCACGCCCAGCCGCTCTTGACGAAAACTTCACAAGCGCCCGTATAGCATCGACAGTCGAAGGCCTCGCATCGAGCGCCTCATCGATCGACGAATGCCGACATGCGCCGCCTGCTGCCCCTCGCCCTTTGCTTGCTGACCGGCTGCGCCACCTACCATGCGCAGCCGCTCGCGCCCGCCGATCTTGCACGCCGGTTCGAGCACCGTTCGCTGGCCAATGCCGGCCTGCATGACTATGTCGTGCGGGCGCTCGGCCACGACATCACGCCCTGGCCGCCCGCGCAAGGAATCGCCGGTTGCTGACGTTGGCGGCCTGGTACGACAACTCGGCACTCGAAATCGTTCGCGCCCGAGCGGCCACCGCGCGTGCCGGTATCGACGTGGCCGGGGCCTTGCCGAATCCGACGCTTCAGTTGCCCTTCGAATATGCGACCCCGAATCCGGGCCCCGGCGCGCCTTTCTCTCTGGGGCTTGCGCTCGATATCCCGATCGAAACCGCGGGGAAACGAGGCTACCGCGTCGATCAGGCGCGGCATCTCTCCGATGCGGCGCAGTTGAGTATCGAGACCGAAGCATGGAAGGTGAGCGGCCAGGTGCGCGACGCATTGACTGCGCTTTACAGCGCCCAAAGCCATCGCTCGTCGCTGGCACGCCGTGTCGCCGACGAGCGGCAAGTGGTGGCCATGATAGAGAGGCGGCATAGCGTTGGCGAGAACTCCGCGGCCGATGTCGGCGCCGCAACACTGGCGATGGATCAGGCGCAACACGACTTCGCCACGGCCGACGCCGCACTGAGCGATGCGCGCGCGCAACTAGCCGCCGCGATCGGCGTACCGCTTGCGGCCATCGACGGCATTCGTATCGACCCGGCTTCGTTCGCCGCCCCCCCGCCCGCGCCACCGGCGCCCCAGGCGCAGCGTGACGCGATCTTTCATCGCTCGGATCTGCTCGCTTCGCTAGCCGACTATGCGGCGGCCGAATCGGCGCTGCAATTGGAAGTCGCCAAACAATATCCAGACCTTCATTTGGGCCCCGGTTACACGTACGACACGGGCACACGACGCATTGCGTTCGGCCTGGCCGGCATTACGTTGCCGATCTTCGATCAAAACCAAGGGGGTATTCGCGAAGCCGAGAGCAAACGTAAAGAAGCCGCGGCGCGCACCGCCGCGCTGCAAGAGCAAATCATCGGCGAGCTCGACCAAGCGCTATCGCGCTATCGGCTGACGCTTCACGCGCTCGATTTCGCCGATGCCCAACTCAATTCCGCAAAACGGCAACTTGCCGGCGAGGCCGCTCGGTTCGCCGTCGGCGAAATCGATCGGCTCGCCTATACGAAAGCGAAGATCGATTTGGAAATCAGCGACGTTTCCCGATTGGATGCACTCGTTACAGCTCGGCAAGCGGCCGCGGCCCTCGAGGATGCAATGCAGCGCCCGCTCGATCGGGAAGGATTCTCTGTGCAACTGCATCGGCGGGACCAGGAGAAACGATGAACATTCGACTGTCATTGGCGCTAGCAGCCTCCCTGGCAATCGCCGCCACGGCGGGCTGGTACGCATTTCGAGCCGGCGCGGCCCCGGCTCAGGCGACATCCAGTGCGTCCGCGGCGGGCGCCGACGCCGCCTCCTCGCCGTCGGTGCGAACGATCGGCGGGGAAACGGTCGTGATCGTCGGACTCGCCGCCCAACGCGCGAGCGGCATCCTGCTCGCGCCCATCGCCGCCACCCGCGTGCGAACGCAATACGAGGCGTATGCGACCGTCGTCGATCCGCAGCCGCTATTCGATCTGCGCACGAGGCTAGCCGCTGCGCAAGCCGATGTCGCCACCGTTGCCGAGCAGGCGCGGAACTCGAATGCTCAATATCAGCGCAGCCGTCAACTCTTCGACGACGACCACAACGTCTCGCTCAAAGCGCTACAGGATGCGCAAGCACTCATGCAAGCGGACCGAGACAAGCTGCAATCGGCGAAGGCGGCGCTGGCCGGATTGAACGCCACGGCACGCGCGCAATTCGGCGACGTCCTCGCGCACGCGGTCGCTTTACCCGACTCGGAATTGCTCACGCATCTGCAATCCGGGCGCGTGTCGATCCTGCGCGTGACCCTGCCCTCGGCGATGGGAAGCGGCGCACCCGATCGCTTGAGCTTGCATGCGTCCGACGGCGAACTCATCTCGGTACAAAAGCTGTCGTCTTCGCCCGTCGCCGATCCCGCCGTGTCAGGGACGCCGTGGTTCTATGCCGCGCCGCGCGCCTTGCCGATCGGCACGCATACCTTAGCGGTTGCCGCGGCGTCGCAGACGAGCACCGCGGCGTGGTTGATCCCCACCGATGCGATCGTCTGGTATGGCGGGCAGACCTGGGCCTACGTTCGTATCGCCCCTGATCGATTCGCCCGCCGGCGCGTGCAAACGGCGAGCGAAGACGATACCGGGGTGGCCGTGACGTCGGGTTTTCACGCGGGCGATTCGATCGTCACGCGCGGCGCGCAATTGCTGCTCTCGGAAGAGTTGAAGCCGCAAGGCGTTGCGACTGCCTGCAAAGATCCGCCCGAGTGCGACGACTGATCGTAGCCGACGGCCGCAGCGGGCCGCCGCCCTTCCACTTGCATTTCGGCCGCCCATGCTCCAAGCCATCATCCGCTTTTCGTTGCGCTTTCGCGGCGTCATCTACGCGCTGGCGCTCGTCGCAGCCGGCTATGGCATCTTTTCGATGACACGCGCAAACCTGGACGTCTTTCCCGAATTCGCGCCGCCGATGAGCATCGTCCAGGCCGAGGCGCCCGGCTTGACGAGCGAGCAGGTCGAGACGCTAGTGACGCAGCCGATCGAAAACGCGCTCGCGGCAATGACCGGGCTCAAGTCGATCCGGTCGAGGTCGATGCAAGGGTTGGCGTCGATCACGCTTGTCTTCGACGATCGCGCCAATGTATTGCAGGTCCGGCAGCGGGTTTCGGAACGGCTCAATACGCTGGCTACTGCGATGCCCGCTGGTGTCATGCCGCCGACGCTATTGCCGCTCACGACGACGACGAGCGTCGTGCGCACGATCGGCCTAACCTCGAACTCGCTTTCGCCGACCGCGCTCTACGATATCGCGCAGTGGACGGTTCGACCGCAATTGCTGAGTGCGCCCGGCGTGGCCGATGCCATCGTGTTCGGCGCGGCGGCGCGTCAATTGCAAGTGGAAGTCGACCCGCAACAGCTGTTGCGCTACGGCTTATCGCTTCAAGACGTGATCGTAGCCGCACGCCAAGCGACGGGCACGCGGGGGGCCGGCTTCATCGAAAATGAAAATCAACGCATCGCCGTCCATGTCGACGGTCAAATCGCCGATCCGCAGACGCTCGGCGATGTCGTCCTGCGCTGGCGCAATGGCGCGCCCTTGCATCTGGCCGACGTTGCCCAGGTTCGATGGGGCGAGGCGACGCAGGTCGGCGCGGCGACGATCATGGGCAAACCCGGGGTCATGGTCGTCATGGAAAATCAATACGGCACGAATACGATGGCCGTGACGCGCAGCATAGAGAAGCGACTGGCCGCGCTCGCTCCCGTCTTGGCACAGCAAGGCGTCGAACTGCATCCCGATGTGTTTCGCCCGGCCAATTTCATTACGACGGCGCTCGACCATCTGCGAACCGCGCTGCTGGCCGGCGCACTGCTGGTGGTCGTCGTGTTGTTTCTATTTCTGCTCGATCTGCGCACGGCGGCGATATCGGCCGCTGCGATTCCGTTGTCGCTGCTCACCGCTGTCATCGTACTGACGTCGTTCGGCTCCAGCCTGAACACGATGACGCTCGCAGGCTTGGCGATAGCGCTCGGCGAAGTGGTGGACGACGCGATCATCGACGTCGAGAACATCTACCGGCGGTTGCGGGAAAATCGCCTCCGCGCAACCCCGTTGCCCGCGCTGCGCGTCGTGCTGAAAGCATCCCTGGAAGTGCGCAGCGCAGTCGTGTATGCGACGTTCGTCGTCATGTTGATCTTTCTGCCGGTACTGACGTTATCGGGTGTCGCCGGCAAGCTGTTCGCGCCGCTCGGCATCGCCTACATCCTCGCCGTGCTGGCATCGTTGGCGGTCGCGTTGACCGTCACGCCGGCAATGTCGCTGGCGTTGCTGTCGCACGGCGAATTGCCCGCGCGCGAGCCGCGCTCGATCGTCGGCCTCAAGGCTCGCTATGCGCGCATGCTCGCGGCTGTCGAACGACGAACCAGAACCACGATGGTCCTCGTCGCGCTGTTATGCGTCGCCGCGCTCGGCGTGTTGCCCTTTATGAACGGCAATTTCATTCCGCGATTGCGCGAGGGGCACTACATCGTGCATATGGGCCTCGTACCGGGCACCTCGCTGCCGGCATCGATCCGCATCGGCACCGCGGTATCGAACGCGCTCATGCGCATTCCCGGCGTGCGGCTCGTCGCGCAACGCGCCGGCCGCGCCAACGAAGTCGTCGATCCCACGGGCGTGCAACTCTCGGAGTTCGAAGTCGAGCTCGATCCGATGAGTCCGTCGCGCCAAGATGCCACGATTGCCGCCATGCGCGGCGTCCTCGCGCGATTTCCGGGCCTGACGACGTCGATCAATACGTTCCTCGAGGAGCGTATCGACGAGACGATTTCGGGCGTCACCGCTCCCGTGGTGGTCAATGTCTTCGGCAACGATCTCGACCTCATCGACCGCGAAGCGCAAAAGATCGCACAGGTGCTAGCCACGATGCATGGCGTCGCGGGCGTCAACGTCGAATCGCCGCCGGGTATCCCCGAGTTGGAGGTTCGGCTCAAGCCGAAGCAGTTGAGCAGGCAGGGCTTGCGCCCCGTCGACGTGCTCGACGCTATCCAAGCCGCTTACGAGGGCGTTACGGTCGCACAAGTTCATCAAGGCAGCCGAGCTTACGATCTGTCGGTTCAGCTCGCGCCCACCGCGCGCCGCACGCTGAGCAGCGTGAATACGTTAACCGTTAGGAATCCTGACGGATTGGCCGTCCCGCTCAGCACGCTGGCGACGATTCGTCAGGTTTCGGGCCGCTATCAAATCACGCACGATGGGGGCCAGCGGGTGCAAACCGTCTCGGTCACGCTCGGCAACCGGCCGGTTAGCGATTTCGTGAGCGAAGCACAGGCGCGCGTGAGCCGCGACGTACCGATGCCGGCCGGCGTCTACGCCGTATTCGGCGGAGAAAGCGAGGCGCGCAGACAATCGCAGCACGACCTGCTGGCGTACGGTGCGGTTTCGCTGGCCGGTATCGTGGTCTTGCTCTCACTCGCGCTGCGCAGCGCACGGGCCGTCGCCGTGGTCATGGTCAATTTGCCGTTCGCGCTCGTCGGGGGCGTGGTCAGCGTCGCCGCGACCGGTGGCCATCCATCGCTCGGCAGCATGGTCGGCTTCGTCACGCTGCTGGGCATTTCGCTGCGCAACTCCATCATGCTTGTCAGCCACTACGAACATCTCGTGCATGTCGACGGTTTGCCCTGGAATGCGGAAACGGTCCTGCGCGGCGCATCGGAACGTCTCGTGCCGATCCTCATGACCGCACTGGTCACGGCGCTCGCGCTGCTGCCGCTCGCGCTCACGAGCGGCGCCGCGGGCAACGAAATCGAAGGACCGATGGCGATCGTCATTCTAGGCGGCCTACTCACATCGACCGCCCTCAATCTGCTCGTGCTGCCGACGTTGGCACTGCGGGGCCTGCGTTTCGCACCCGGCGAGCAGGCGGTTTAATCCCGATCCGGCGCCCCGAGCGGAAACAGCGAGCGATAGGGACGCGCTTCGTCAACCGCGCGAGCGAACGACGGGCGCGCCAGCAATCGTTGCCGATAGGCATAGGCGTGCCGCAGCGAGCGGTCGATCGGATGAGTCCAGTCGGCGTAGAACAGCGATGGCGCCGCCGCGCAATCCGCTAGGCTGAAACCATCGCCGGCCGCCCATTCGCGTTCACGCATTCGTTCGTCAAGCCATCGATAGGCGAGCTCGAGCATTTTCTTGGCCTCTTCGACACCGTGGGGATCGCGCACGGCCGGCGCTCGCAGCCGATCGCCGACGATCTTTTGCGCCGGGGTCATGACGTAGTTGTCGAAGAAGCGGTCCAACATGCGCACGTCGAGCGCCGCGCGCCGGTCCTCCGGAATCATCGGCGCCGCGCCGCGATAGAAAAGATCGAGATACTCGATGATGACGGTCGACTCGAGCACCGTGCGTCCCTCATCGACGAGCACGGGAAAGCGCCGCAGCGGCCAGAGCGCGGCGAACTCGGCCCCCACCTGAGGGTCCTCGGGCGAGAGCATGGCGAAATCGAACGGCGCACCGTTCTCGTACAGCGCTGTCAGGACTTTCTGGCAGTAGGCGGAAAACGGGTGGGCGTAAAGTTTCATAGGGATCTTGGCTCCATGGATTCAGTTCAGGCGCACGCCCATGCGTGCAGGCGGCTGGCGGCGAACAACCTGTCATCGCGCTTTCGATCGACATCGATCGTTCCCTTGCCGGGCCTAGTTGCTCGACGGGCGACGAGCGCCGAAATCGACACTTTCGAAAAAACAAGTGCGCCGGGCGAGCACGCAGCGCTCGCGACGAATCGATGGATAGGAAGGGCCGGGGCGCGCGGGGCGCTGCGATCCCTAGGCGCGGCCCATGGCTTGGGCGCGGCGCGCGACCTCCTCGGTCGGGACATCTTCGATGTGCGTCGCGAGCCACCACGTGTTGCCGCACGCATCGCGCACACCGGCATTCCGATCGCCGTAGAACTGATCGGCCGGCTCCATCACCGATTCCCCTCCGGCGCGCAGCGCCCGGGCATAAGCGCCATCGACATCGCTCAAGTACAGATAGAACGCCGCCGGCGCCGGGCTGCATGCGTCGTTGCCGTCGGTCAGCATTAGGATCGAATCTCCCACTTTCAACTGCACGTGTCGAATACGGCCCTTTTCATCGTCGATGCGCTCAAAGACGGTGGCGTCGAACGCACGTTGCAGGAAATCGATGACAGCTCGAGCGTCGGACGCCGTAATGTACGGCGTCACGGTATGAAACCCTTCCGGTATGGGTCTTACGTTCGTTGTGCGCATCGGCGTGTCTCCAGGTGGGTGGGCGAACGCCAAGAATTGTAGAACTGGTTGCGCATCGACGCGCTTACGCGTTTTCGTAGCGCCGCCTGCGACGCGAGCGACGAACGCGAGTCGCCGGACCGTTCGGTCTAGCGCGCAAGGGGGCAACGGGGCTACACTCAGACATCTCTCGTCGCGGAGCGCATCATGACCGACATCGATCCCGCTCGGACTTTCCGCGGGCTTCCGCTCACACCCGAGCAAGACGCCGAAATCAGGCATTACATTAAAGTGTGCAAGCAGCACGGCAAAGCGTGGGACACGCCAGAGCTCGACGCCATGCTGCGCGACATGCTCGAGCCGCCGGACGACGACGCGCTCGGCGACGACTTGGACGCCGATTTCGGCGACGCGCGCACCGCGGCAGAGCGCGCGCAGTTTTCGATCGACGACGAAACCAACCCCATCGAAGCGTCCGAAGAGTGGCAAGCCGCCATGGAATCGGAAGCCATGAAGAGGTTCAACCATTAAACCGCTTGCCATCGGCGCCGCTGCGGCCGCGCGCGGCTACGGCGCGCTCGAAGTGCTTGCCGTTTTTCTCAAACTTGGGCTGACCTCGTTCGGCGGCCCGGTTGCTCATCTGGGCTACTTTCGCCGCGAATTCGTCGAACGCCGGCGCTGGCTCGACGAAGCCGCCTACGGCGATCTCGTCGCGCTTTGCCAATTCCTCCCGGGACCGGCGAGCAGTCAGGTCGGGTTTTCCGTGGGGCTCATGCGCGCCGGATGGCTGGGCGGCCTCGCGGCATGGTGCGGCTTCACCCTGCCCTCGGTCTTGCTGTTGCTCCTGTTTGCAACGCTCGCCCCCGATCTTGGGGGAACAGTCGGCCAGGGCCTCGTCCATGGGCTCAAGCTGACGGCGGTCGCGGTGGTGGCTCAGGCGGTGTGGGACATGGGTCGGCGGCTGTGTCCGGACTTGCGGCGTACGGGCATCGCACTCGCTTCGATTGCGCTGCTCGCTGTAATGCATTCGGCCTATGCGCAACTAGCCGTGATTGCATTGGGCGCCGTAGCCGGGTTCGCGTTCTACGGGCGCGGTGGCACACTCGAGCTTCGTCCCGCCTCGACTGCCGATGATACCGGTGGGCTGCTACCGCGACGCGTCTCGCATGCGGCCGGCGTGCTCGCCTTCGCATTGTTCTGTTTTTTGTTGATCGGCGTACCCGCAGCGGTGCGGCTCACGCCGGGCATGGGCGGCTCGGCTACCCAAGCATTGCAGGGTTTCGATGCGTTCTTCCGTTCGGGCGCGCTCGTGTTCGGCGGCGGCCACGTCGTGCTGCCGCTGTTGCAGCAGCAGAGCGCGATCCAACATACGGTCGAGCCGAATGTATTGCTGGCTGGGTACGGTGCGGCGCAGGCGGTACCGGGCCCGCTGTTCAGCTTCGCCGCCTATCTGGGCTGGATGATGTCGAGCCCGGGCGCTAGGATCGCTGGTGCCGCGCTCGCTACCGTCGCAATCTTCTTGCCGGGGCTTCTGCTCGTCGTCGCGGCGCTGCCGCACTGGCAAGCATGGCGCACTCGGGCTTCAACGGCGGCCGCTTTCGCCGGAATCAACGCCGCCGTCGTGGGTTTGCTCGCCACCGCGCTCTACTCGCCGGTCTGGACGAGCGCCGTGCATGGGCCGCTCGACTTCGCCATCGCCGCGATAGCGTGCCTCCTGCTCGTCAGATGGAAAACGCCGCCGCTGGCCGCGGTTGCGCTGTGCGCGGCCGCGGGGATCGCGGCCGCCGTCTTGGGCTAGACGTTGCGTTAGCCCTTGGATCCACCGGTTTCAATTCGTTCGCGTTCGGCCGCCGGGGCGGCGCGAACGCCCACCGCTACTTGGGCTGAGCAACCGTGCGCAGGTACGGCTTGAGGGTCTTGAACCCCTGCGGATACTTCTTCTTCGCGTCCTCGTCGGACACGGACGTCGGGATGATGACGTCGTCGCCCGGGCGCCAATTGACGGGCGTGGCCACCGCATGTTGCGCGTTCATCTGCAGCGCATCGAGCAAGCGCAGCACTTCGTCGAAATTACGGCCCGCGCTCATCGGGTAGACGAGCATCGCCTTCACTTTCTTGTCGGGACCGATGATGAACACCGAGCGAATCGTGGCGTTATCGTTCGCCGTGCGCGTGCCGCCGCTGGCGTTCGGATGGATCATGTCGTAGAGCTTGGCCACCGTCAGATCGGCGTCGCCGATCATCGGATAGTTGACCGCGTGCCCCTGCGTCTCCGCGATATCGCCGACCCAATTCTTATGATCGCTGACGGGATCGATGCTGAGCCCGATGATCTTCGTCTTGCGCTTGTCGAACTCCGGCTTCAAGCGCGCCATATAGCCGAGCTCGGTCGTGCAAACCGGCGTGATATCCTTCGGGTGCGAGAACAGAATGGCCCAGTTGTCGCCGATCCACTCATGAAACTTGATCGTGCCTTCAGTGGTTTCGGCGGTGAAATCGGGGGCGACGTCGCCAATACGGATGGTCATATCGAACCTCCTGGGTTAGGTGCGTTGGCAAGCCGGTAATCCACGCGCCGTGCTATCGAGATACGACGGCCGCGCGGCATGAGAACGATGAGGCTCCGAATTATAGACCGCGTCGAGCGAGTCCATCAGCGCGAGCGCGCACCGAAGCGGACGACATCGCGCCGAACGAGTGCGACATGGGCCGGCGCTGCACTGCTGCGGTGCGGCACGAGTCCCAGCGCGCGCCTTCGAACGGTGCGAAACGGTGCGCAACGCCCGCCACACAAGCTTCTCATGCCCTTGGCATAACCTTTGCATATAGCTCGCCCGTACCCGGCAATGGCGTCGGGATGCATGCAATGCAACGCGATTGCGAGGTGGTGGCCGAAGGCAGTTCGCCCGAACGCCGATTCACCGCGCGCACGCTTCAAGGACAACGGCGTCCCCTCGTGCATCGACACGAGCGGACGCCGTTTTCGTTGGTGCATGCCTTTTTGATTTTTCCCAGTCGAGCAATGACGCTGCGACCTCAACGGTTCAAGGAGTAAGCAACGATGAACGCGCCCCGACTCGTCGTAATCGGCAACGGCATGGCCGGCATCCGTACGATCGAAGAGCTGCTCGCGCTCGCGCCGAATCACTACGAGATCACCGTCTTCGGCGCGGAGCCGCATCCGAACTACAACCGGATCCTGCTCTCGCCCGTGCTCGCCGGCGAACAGACGTTCAAGGACATCATCCTCAACCCGCTCGATTGGTATGAGCAAAACGGCATCCGGCTGCACACCGGCAAAGCGATCTCGCGCATCGACCGCAAGCGCCGCGTCGTCGTGGCCGAGGATGGCGTCGAGGCGCCCTACGACCGCTTGCTGATTGCAACGGGCTCGCAGCCGTTCATCCTGCCGGTGCCCGGCGCCAACCTCAAGGGCGTCATCACGTATCGCGACATCGGCGATACGCAAGCCATGATCGATGCGGCAACGGTCAAACGGCGCGCCATCGTGATCGGCGGCGGCCTGCTTGGCCTGGAAGCGGCCAATGGCCTCAAGCTGCGCGGCATGGACGTGACCGTCGTGCATTTGGCTTCGACGCTGCTCGAGCGTCAACTCGACGCGAACGCGGGCCGTCTGCTGCAGCGCTCGCTCGAGGCGCGCGGCCTGCAGTTCCTTCTGTCGAAGGCGACGAGCGAAATCATCGGCAACGACGCAGGGGAAGTGGCGGGCGTGCGCTTCAAGGACGGCGAGGAAATCGAAGCCGATCTCGTCGTCATGGCCGCAGGCATCCGCCCGAACACGGCGCTGGCCGAAGCAGCCGGACTGCACTGCGATCGCGGCATCGTCGTCAACGACACGCTGCAGACCTACGACCCGCGCATCTATGCCGTGGGCGAGTGTGTGAGCCATCGCGGCGTCGCATATGGTCTCGTCGCCCCCCTGTTCGAACAGGCCAAAGTCTGCGCGAACCACCTCGCGTTGATGGGCATCGGCACGTACAAGGGCTCGGTGCTCTCGACGAAGCTGAAAGTGACGGGCATCGACTTGTTCTCCGCCGGCGACTTCATCGGCAACGAAACCACCGAACAAATCGTATTGTCGGATCCGGCGGGCGGCGTGTACAAGAAGCTCGTCATCGAGGACGATCGCTTGGTCGGCGCTTGCCTGTACGGCGATACCGCCGACGGCGCTTGGTACTTCAAATTGCTGCGCGAGGGGCGCAAGCTCGGCGAACTGCGCGATCGCCTGATGTTCGGCGAATCGAGCATCGGCGATGCCGGCGTGCAGGGCCATAACCGCGCCGCCTCATTGGCCGATTCGGATGAAGTCTGCGGCTGCAACGGCGTATGCAAAGGCACCATCGTCAAGGCCATCACCGAAAAGGGCCTTTTCACGCTCGACGAAGTGAAAAAGCATACGAAGGCAGCGAGTTCGTGCGGTTCGTGCTCGGGCCTCGTCGAACAGATCCTGATGAGCACGGTGGGCACGAGCTTTCAAGAAACGCCGAAAACGAAGGCCATCTGCGGCTGCACCGACCGAACCCATGACGAAGTGCGCAAGGCGGTTCGCGAGCACAAGCTGCTCACGCATCGCGCGGTGTTCGACTTCCTCGAATGGCGCACGCCGAACGGCTGCGCCACGTGCCGCCCGGCGATCAACTACTACCTCGTCTCCACCTGGCCGCACGAAGCGCTAGACGATCCGCAAAGCCGCTTCGTCAACGAACGCGTGCATGCCAACATTCAGAAAGACAATACGTTCTCGGTCGTGCCGCAGATGAAGGGCGGCGTCACGACGCCCGACGAATTGCGCCGCATCGCCGATGTCGCGGACAAGTACCGCATTCCGATGGTCAAGGTCACCGGCGGACAGCGCATCGACTTGCTCGGCGTCAAGAAGGAAGACCTCGTGAACGTGTGGCAAGACCTCGGCATGAAATCGGGCCACGCGTACGGCAAGTCGATCCGCACCGTCAAAACCTGCGTCGGCAGCGAGTTTTGCCGCTTCGGCACGCAAAACAGCACGCAGATGGGGATCGACCTCGAGACGATGCTCGCGAATATGTGGTCGCCGCACAAGGTCAAGCTCGCCGTATCGGGCTGCCCGCGCAATTGTGCGGAAGCCGGCATCAAGGACGTCGGCGTGATCGCGGTGGACAGCGGTTGGGAACTCTACGTCGGCGGCAACGGCGGCATCAAGACCGAAGTCGCGCAGTTCCTAGCGAAGGTCAAAACGGCCGAGGAAGTGAAAGAATATACGGCGGCATTCCTGCAGCTATACCGCGAGGAAGCGCATTACCTCGATCGCACCGTTCATTACATCGCGCGCGTCGGTCTCGATTACATCAAGCGCAAAATCGTCGACGACGACGCCAATCGCCGCGCGCTCTACGAACGCCTGCTCTATTCGCTCGAAGGGCTGCCCGATCCGTGGCAAGCGCGCATCGAAGGGCAACATCAGCGCGAATACATTCCGATCAAAGTCATCGCTTGAGGCCACCGACATGGATATGCCGACTTCCTCCATTTGGACACACGTGTGCAGCGTGTCCGACATTCCGCGTCTGGGCAGCCGCGTCGTCAAACGTGACGATGGCGACATCGCCTTGTTCAGGACCGCCAACGACGAAGTGTTCGCCCTGCACGATCGCTGCCCGCACAAGGGCGGCGCGCTCTCGCAGGGGATCGTTCACGGCAACACCGTCACGTGCCCGCTGCACAGCTGGAACATCGCGCTCGAGACGGGTCAAGCCTGCGCGCCCGACGACGGCTGCACGATGCGTTTCGCCGTGAAGGTCAACGGCGAAGCCGTATTCGTTCGCTTCGCATGAGCGAGGACGACATCGCGATGAAAACCGACCGCGAGGGAGGTGTCGCCAAAACGGTCACCCGCTCGACCTGCTGCTACTGCGGCGTGGGCTGCGGCGTTTTGATCGAATCGCAAAACGGCCGCATCACCGGTATCGAAGGCGATCCCGAACACCCGGCCAACTTCGGCCGGCTCTGCACGAAGGGTCGCTCGCTGCCGGCGACGGCCGCGAGCGCGGCGGGCCGCGCACTGCGTCCCGAGATTCGGCTCACGCGCGAAGCGCCGCGCGCGCCCGCCGAATGGTCCCATACGCTCGATCATGTCGCCGCGCGTTTCGCCGAGGTGATCGAGCGCGACGGCCCGGACGCCGTCGCGTTCTACATTTCAGGGCAGTTGCTGACGGAGGACTATTACGTCTTCAATAAGCTGGCAAAAGGGCTGATTCGGACCAACAACATCGATACCAATTCGCGCTTGTGCATGTCGAGCGCGGTGACGGCCTACAAGAAAGCCTTCGGCGCCGACGGTCCCCCGACCTGCTACGAAGATCTCGAACTTGCTCGCACGGTGCTCTTCGCGGGCAGCAACATGCCCTACGCGCACCCGGTGCTGTTCAGGCGCTTGGAGGAGGCAAAGGCCAAGGATCCGTCGATTCGATGGATCGTCGTGGACCCGCGCCGCACCGACGTCGCGGCGTTGGCCGACCTGCATCTTGCGATCGAACCGGGCACCGATGTGGCCTTGTTCAACGGCATGCTGCATCACATGATCTGGGAAGGCGCCGTGGACCCGGCCTTCATCGCTGCGCACACGAACGGCTTCGAAGCGCTCAAAACGCTCGTGCGCGGCTACACGCCCAGTATCTCGGCGGACATCTGCGGCATCGCCGAAGCCGATCTGTTGCAAGCCGCACAATGGTTCGCCGCTAGCCCCGCTTCGCTGTCGCTCTATTGCATGGGCCTGAATCAATCGAGCCGTGGCACCGATAAGAACCTTGCGCTGATCAATCTTCATTTGGCGACGGGGCAAATCGGCAAGCCGGGCGCAGGACCGTTTTCGCTGACGGGCCAGCCGAACGCCATGGGCGGGCGAGAGGTCGGCGGCATGGCGACGATGCTCGCCGCGCACCGCGATATCGGCAACGCCGAGCATCGCGAGCAGGTGGAAGCGCTGTGGGGCGTGAGCGGGCTATCGGCGCGCCCCGGCTTGCCGGCCGTCGAGATGTTCGATGCAATCGCCGAGGGCAAAATCAAGGCGATTTGGATCGTCTGCACCAACCCGGTCCATTCGATGCCCGACATCGAACGCGTGCGAATGGCGCTCAGCAAGGCCGAGTTCGTCGTCGTGCAGGAAGCGTTCACACAGACGGACACCGTGCCGTACGCCGACGTGCTGCTACCCGCTTCGAGCTGGGGCGAAAAATCGGGCACGGTGACGAACTCGGAACGCCGGATCTCGCGCGTGCGCGCCGCAGTCGATGCGCCAGGCGAAGCGCGCCCCGATTGGTGGATCGCCAACGAGATCGCGCGCAGGCTCGAAACGCGGCTTGCGGCCGGCCACGCGCGAGCCGATCGTTCCACCCTCTTTCCTTTCGCATCGCCTCAAGACGTATTCGACGAACATCGCGCGCTCACGGTCGGACGCGATCTGGACATCGGCGCGCTGTCATACCCCCGGCTCGAGGCCGACGGCCCGCAGCAGTGGCCTTATGCTTCCGATGCAACGGCGGGCACGGCGCGCCGCTACACCGACGGCGTCTTCGCCACCGCCGACGGCCGCGCCTGTTTTCACGCCACCGCGTATCGGGGTGTAGCCGAGCCGGCCGACGCGCGCTATCCGTTCCGTTTGCTGACGGGGCGTCTGCGCGACCAGTGGCACGGCATGAGCCGCAGCGGACGGACGGGCGCATCGTTCAATCACGCGCCGGAAGCGACGTTGTCGATGCGGCGCGAGGATGCGGCTCGCCGCGGCGTCAAGGACGGCGACCTCGTCACCGTGACGAGCCGGCGCGGCCGTTTGGTCTTGCCCGTCGAAACCACCGACGACCTGCCTTCCGGCACCGTGTTCGCCGCCATGCATTGGAGCGGCCAATTTCTGGCGAGCGGGGGCATCAACGAAGCGACGATCGGCGCCGTCGATCCCGATTCGAAGCAGCCCGAGCTCAAGCATGCGGCGGTGCGCGTGGAAGCGGCCAAGCTGCCGTGGCGGCTCGTTGCCGCCAAGCGCGGCGACGTGCTCGCTTTGCGGGAGGCCGTGCAACCGCTATTGGCGGCGCGCCGTTACGCCTCGATGCGCGTCGAGGGCGACGATCTGCTCGTCGTCTCGGCGGCCGATGTCGACGCCGATGCGCAATGGACCGAACGACTGCATGATGCGCTAGGATTGGCGCGTGGCGACGAGTTGCTCGAGTACCGCGACGCACGTCGCGGCCGCGCGCAACGCGTTGCCTGGAACGGGGAGCGGGTCGACGGCTTTCTGGTGACCGGCGATACGAGCCCCGCCGCGGCGCTGATCGAGCAAATTCGCACGGCGAGCCCATGGGAAGGGCCGCGCCATGCCATCGTCTTGCTCGGCGGCGACTCCCCGGCGCGCGGTTTGGCGCCGCGCGTGCGCGTGCTCTGCAATTGCAAGCAAGTGACGCAACCGCAGATCGAGCAAGCGATAGCGAACGGGGCGGGGCTCGATGCGCTCAAATCGACGCTCGGCTGCGGTACGGTTTGCGGTTCGTGCGTGCCGGAAATCAAGCGCTTGCTGAACGCGACGACGCCCGCGTGAGCCGCGCCCCCGGTCGCCGCAACCCACGTGCGTTAGCGATGTAAACAAACTCTCGATGCTGCGTATTTTGCTCGTTTCCGATACTGACAAACCGATTGGCGAACTGCGCGAGGCGCTCGCTCGTCTGGGCTACGACATGCTGCCGGCGACGGCCGCGCCGCACGCGTTGCCGAAAGTGGTCGAGCGCGAGCGGCCGGATGTCGTCATCATCGATACCGAATCGCCTTCGCGCGATACGCTCGAGCAATTGGCCGTGATGAACGAGACGGCCCCGCGCCCCGTGCTGATGTTCAGTCATGACGCGAATCAGCAGTTGATCCGCTCGGCCGTCGACGCCGGCGTCACCGCATACATGACGGAGGGCTTGTCGCCCGACAAGCTCGCGCCGATTCTGGAAGTGGCGCTCGCGCGTTTCGCCCATGAGGAAAGACTGCGCCAGCGCTTAGCGAAAGCCGAGACCGAACTCGAAGAGCGCAAGACTATCGATCGAGCAAAGCGCCTGTTGATGGAGCGCAGCAAACTTTCCGAAAACGACGCATACGCCACGCTACGCAGGCGAGCCATGGATGCCGGCGTACGTTTGGCCGAGATCGCGCGCCGCGTGATCGAAGCGGCCGAATCTTCGAGGTAGCAACGCAATGGACATCGCAACGCCTGGCGCGCATCCCCTGGAAAAGACGCATCTGCGCATCGGCTTCGTGTCGCTCTCCGACGCGGCGCCGCTCGTCGCGGCCAAGGTGCTCGAATTCGGCCATCGTCATGGACTCACGCTCGAGCTGTGCCGCCAGCCGTCGTGGGCGGCGGTGCGCGATAAGCTGCTCGCGGGCGAGCTCGACTGCGCCCACGCGCTCTATGGTCTCGTGTACGGCATCGAACTGGGCATCGGCGGCCCCCGCGACGAGATGGCGGTATTAATGGTGCTCAATCGCAACGGACAGGCGATCACCTTGTCGACGCAGCTCGCGCACGCGCTCGACGTCGAGGGGAATCTGAAGGCGGCGCTCGCTACGCTCGGGCACCCGCCCGTATTCGCTCAAACGTTCCCCACCGGCACCCACGCGCTCTGGCTTTACTACTGGCTGGCCACGCATGGCGTGCATCCGCGCACGGACATCGAAAGCGTCGTCATCCCGCCGCCTCGGATGGTCGATGCGCTCGAAAGCGGAACGCTCGACGGCTTTTGCGCCGGGGAACCCTGGCATGCTGTAGCGGAAGCGCGCGGCGCTGGCGAAACGGTCGTCGCGACGAGTCAGATCTGGCCAAACCATCCGGAGAAGGTCTTGGCGTGCCGCCGCGACTTCGTCGCGCGCCACCCCGCCACGGTGCGCGCACTGATCTGCACCATGCTGGAAGCTTGCCGATGGGTCGATGCACCGGCGCATCGCGACGAAATCGCGCCTTGGCTCGCCAAACCCGATGCGCTCGATGTGCCGCTCGAACTGATCGCCCCGCGCTTGAGCGGCCGCGAAGGCGGCAAGCGCTTCGCGCAACCGCCGCTGCCCGCGTCGTTCTTCGACGGCGGCGCGGTCAATTTCCCGCACGAATCCGAGGGACGCTGGTTTCTCGCGCAATATCGGCGCTGGGGTTTGTTGCGCGAAACCGACGCGCCGGCGATCGACGACGAGGCGATCGCGGCGCGCATCAATCAAACCGCGCTTTATCGCGAGGCGGCGGCGATGGTGGAAGTACCGGTGCCGTCGGCACGCGCCGCCCCACCCGATATCCTCTACGACGAGATTCCCTCGAGGCGCTGATCCCCCCCCAGCCGCGCGAGCTCAGGGCGCCAGCGCCGGTTCCGTCGGCCGCCCCGTTGCGCCCGACTTTTAGCTGACCGCCGGGAAATCGAGCGTCGTATCGTTCACGCGATTGACGAGATTCGTGAACGTAATCGACGCGATCGCGAGGTTGATTTCGATGAGCTGGCGGTCCGTGTAACCCGCCGCGCGCACCGCATCGACGGCCGCCTCCGACACCGTGCCGCGCGTACCGGCCAGCGTACGCACATAGGCCGCCAACGCGTCCCGCTTCGCGTCGCCGGTCGCTTCCCCGGCGCGCAGCCGTTTCATCTCATCGCTCGACAGCCCGGCAAGTTTGCCCATCGCCGTATGCGCGGCGAGACAGTAGTCACAGCCTGCATATTCGCTGACGACCAGCTTGATGACTTCGATCTCCGCCTTGCCAAGCGTGCCGGCAGCCACCGCCGCGTCGAACGCGAGCGCCGCGCTGAGTGCTTCGGGACTATGCGTGCCGATCGTCGCGTACGCATTGGGCACTTTGCCAGCGGTCTTCTTGATCTTCGCAAACACTTCGGCGGCCGGGCCAGTGGCTTCTTCCGGGCGAACCGTGGTCAGACGGGACATGATTGACTCCTTCCTTCAAGGTGGATCCGTGGTTGAACGGGTTAGCCATGTCGTATGGCATGGGAGTCAGTGTAAGCATGCACGGCGAGTTCTTTAATGCCATAATTCCGCAACTTTATGCTCAAACGTCTCACATGGAACTACTGGACCGACTGCTCTCGCTGATGCCGGTCACCGGACGGCTGGACGTACGGTGCCATTTCGGCTCGCCTTGGCGCATCGACCATCCCGAGTCGAACGAGTGGGAATTCCCCTATCACGTGCTGTTGCGCGGCGAGGCTGTCGTGGAAAACGACGCGGGAGAAAAAAGCGAACCCGCCATGCGCATGAAAGCCGGCGATATCGTGCTGTTTCCTTCCGGTCACGCTCACCGGCTGCATGACGGCAGCGGTAGCCCGCCTCGAGCGGTGCATGAACGGCACGATGACGGATTGACCATCGTGACGAACGGCAACGCAGATGAAGGCGCCGATGTGCTGTGCGGGCGCTTCGTGTTGCCGGCCGTACCGCAGCAACTGATGCGCGACCACCTCCCGGGACGTTTACTGGTGAGCAGCCTGAGCGGGGGCGACGGACAGGCGCGCGATGCGGCATTCGCAGCAACTCGGCTTGCCCGAGTCATCGAATTGATGAGAGAGGAAGCGTTCGAGCAGCGCCCGGGGTCCACGGCGGTCGTGAACCAACTGTCGGGCGCCCTGTTTGCGCTTACCTTACGCTGCGCCTCCACCGCCGACCAAGCGCCGCGCGGCCTGCTTGCGCTTGCGCAGCGGCAGCGCCTGCAACCCGCTCTCGCAGCCATGTTCGACGAACCCGAAAAACCGTGGACGCTTCCTCAGTTGGCTGAGCTCTGTCACATGTCTCGCGCTACGTTCGCTCGCCACTTCGAAGAAGCGATCAGCCGCTCGGCGAGCGACGTGCTGACGGAAATTCGGATGGCGCTTGCTGGCCGCAAATTGGCCCAGACGGCCATGTCGGTCGCCGAGATCGGCGAAGCCGTCGGATATCGATCCGAAGCGGCGTTTCAGCGCGTGTTCAAACGGCAGGTGGGGATGACGCCCGCGAAGTGGCGCGCACATTCCTTTGCGGCGTCGCCGCAACGGTTGCCTGTTCAGGGTGGCGCAGATATATCACATTGACATATAATCTCGCGCTTCCGCAGCGCAGCATGCGACTTTTCGCCGCGCTTTTGTCATGTGATCCGAAGAATAACTTAGTGCCTAGTCAAGCCGTTCTGCGTTGGTTCGCCAGCTTCGCCCCGCATCCGGTCGCCGTTTCGTGGCGTGAGCGTCTGCGCTCGTGCTTCGGCGCATTGCTCGGCATCGTCGCGACCGGCGCTGCCATGCATTGGCTACTCGGCCCGCAAGCGCAGATACCGTTCTTGATCGCACCGATGGGCGCCTCGGCTGTCTTGCTGTTCGGCGTGCCCGCCAGTCCGCTCGCTCAGCCATGGTCGTTCATCGGGGGCAATCTCGTCGCCGCAACGGTCGGTGTGCTCAGCGCGATGTGGATCGACGATCCCATCGCCGCCGCGGCACTCGCCCTGGCCGCGGCCACTTGCGTGATGTTCGCGCTGCGCTGCATTCACCCGCCCTCGGGCGCCGTCGCGCTGACGGCCGTGCTCGGCGGCCCTGCCATTCACGCGCTCGGCCTTCGCTTCGTGCTGGAACCCGTCGCGCTGCAATCGTTCGTGCTGCTCGCATCGGCCATCGTCTATCACACGGTGACGGGCCACCGCTATCCGCACGTCGCCCGCGCCGCATCGCATGCGGCGCCAGGCGCAACCGGCGTCACCCGCGCCGAACTCGAAGCCCTGGTCCGACAGCGCGGCGAATTGATCGACGTGGCGTCCGACGATCTCGAATCGCTCGTGCGTGAAGCGCAATTGCTTGCCTACGCACGCAGCTTCAGCGAACTGACTTGCGCCGACATCATGACGCGCGATGCCGTCCACGTATCGAGCGAAACGACAGCCGCCGCCGCTTGGCGCCTGCTCGAGCGGCATCGCATCAAAGCGCTCCCGGTGATCGACGAGACGCGACGCGTCGTGGGCATCGTAACGCGCACGGATTTCGTCGGGCGTACGGCATTCGGCCTGCGCGGCCCGCGCAATCGTGGCTTCTCGCTGAGGCGCGATACTTCGGAAAATCGCTGCGTCGACGATCTGATGACGCCGAATGCGCGCACCGTCGACGCGCAGTTGCCGGTGGCCGATCTCATTCCGGTGTTCGCACACTACGGGCACCACCATATTCCGGTCGTGGATGGCGATCGACGACTCATCGGCATGATCACGCAAGCGGATTTGATCGGCGGCCTGCATCGGCAAACTCAGACGCGGCAATTGAGGACGGCTTAGAAAGCGCGCGCGAACGAGGACAAGGATCGCTGCCGCCCACCCTTAGTACTAATCAAACGTTGCTACGCTGAGAGCCGAAGCGTTACCTGGCGGGCCTGAGCGGGGAAATATATCACATCGTGATATTATCTTCGCTTTCGAACTCGTCCCTTGCGTGACTCCGATGAAACTCTCCGCTTCCCGTGCGCTGGCCAAGACCGATTTCGAGCAATTGTCGGAATTTCGCTACCATATGCGGCGCTTCGAGCGCTTTTCCGAACGCGCCGCGCACGCAGAAGGTATCACGCCGCTGCAGTACTTGCTCTTGTTGCACGTGAAGGGCTACCCGGGCCGCGAGTGGGCGACGATCGGCGAGTTGGCCGAACGGTTGCAGGCGCAGCACCACGGGGTCGTCGCGCTCGTGTCGCGCTGCGAGGCACTCGAGCTCGTCAAACGCAAGGTGAGCGAGACCGACCGGCGGCAAGTGGAAGTGCACCTGCAAAAAGCGGGCGAAACGGTATTGGTGAAACTGGCGGCGCTGCACCGCGCCGAGTTGAACTCGCTGCAAGGCGCGTTCAGCGTGCCTCAGATCGATTTATGAGTTTATGAGTGCCTAGACTAGGCGAATGGATGAGCATGGATCACAACAAGAGAGATTTTTCCTCCAACGCGCGCTTGCCCGGCATCTGCGCGCTCGCCGCCGTTATCGGCGTGCTAGGCACGATTGCGGCCGTCGCGCTGCTCAATCTCATCTACTTGTTCACGAACGTATTCTTTTTCGGCACGTTCTCGTTCGCGAACCATTCGCCCGCGGATAACCACCTCGGTATCTGGGTCGTGCTCATCCCCGCGCTCGGCGGCCTCATCGTGGGCTTGATCGCCCGCTTCGGCTCCGACAAGATTCGCGGCCACGGCATTCCCGAAGCGATCGAAGCGATCTTGTTCGGCAAGAGCCGCATGTCGCCGAAAGTCGCCGTGCTCAAACCGCTTTCTTCCGGCATCGTCATCGGCAGCGGCGGCCCGTTCGGCGCCGAAGGCCCCATCATCATGACGGGCGGTGCACTCGGCTCGCTGCTCGCGCAATGCGTCAAGGTGACGGCGGCAGAGCGTAAAACGCTGCTCGTGGCAGGCGCCGCCGCGGGCATGACGGCTGTGTTCGGCACGCCTGTCGCCGCGGTGCTGCTGGCCGTCGAACTGCTTCTATTCGAATGGCGCCCTCGCAGCTTTCTCCCCGTGGCGCTGGCATGCGCCGTGGCGGGTTTCCTGCGCGCCATCTGGTTCGGCGTAGGGCCGTTGTTTCCGCTCGAGACCGCACAGCCCTCCGCCATCTCGCTCGTCTCCTGCCTGATCCTCGGCGTGGCGAGCGGCGCGCTCGCTTCCGGCTTGTCGGTCGCGCTTTATGCGACCGAAGATCTGTTCGCCAAACTGCCGCTGCATTGGATGTGGTGGCCTGCGATCGGCGGGCTCGCGGTCGGCCTGGGCGGGTTGATCGAGCCGCGCGTGCTCGGTGTCGGCTACGACGTGATCGGCGACCTCCTGCATCAACATCTCGCGGTCAAAGTCGCTATCGCGATCCTCGTGGTGAAGGCGATCATTTGGGTCATCGCATTGGGCTCCGGCACGTCGGGTGGCGTGCTCGCCCCGCTGCTCATGCTCGGCGCCGGCCTCGGTATCGTGATGGCACCGCTGCTTCCCGGTCATGACGTCGCGTTGTGGCCTCTCGTGGCGATGGCCGCCACGCTCGGCGCCACCCTCGGTGCGCCGCTCACCGCCATCGTCTTCGCCTTCGGGCTCACACACGATAGCAACGCGCTCTTGCCTTTGTTGACCGCAACGCTCGTTGCGCACGGCTTCACCACCGTCGTCATGCGCCGCTCGATCATGACGGAGAAGATCGCACGGCGCGGGTATCACATCTATCGCGAATACGGCGTCGATCCCCTAGAACGGCATCACGTGGACGAGGTCATGACACGCGACGTGAAAACGATCGACGCGAGCTTACCCGTGCGCGAAGCGCTGGCTTCGTTCTTCGGCCCCAGTCAGAGTCATCGCGCCTACCCGGTCGTGCGCGGCGATCGGCTTGTCGGCGTCGCCGATCGCGAAACGCTCGTGGCGTTGACCGACGCTGAAAACGGCGTCGGTCGCGACATGACGCTTGGCGACGCGCTCGCCGGGAACACGCCTGTTGTCGCCATGCCGGGCGAAACCTGCCGCCTCGTCGCAGCACGGCTTGCCGTGCAAGGCCTCGAGCGCGTACCGGTCGTGCTCGATCGCGAATCGATGAAACTGACGGGCATCGTCTCGCGCAGCGATCTCGTCAAACCCGCGCGTCTGCACTTCGAAGAAGAACAGAAGCGAGAGCGTTTCCGACGCGTCGCCTGGCGGCCCGCGAAACGCCGCCGGCAGGCGTAGCGCTCGATGATGAGGGCGTGCCCGCGCGTTGCCCGCCCTAGGTAGTTACCACGCTGTCACTCGCGCGTGCGCTCATCTACTATTCTTCATAACATTGTGTGAACGGAAAATACGGGGGGCGCTTCGATAGCGCCGGCGCAGGGAGCGGTGCACGCTTTCGCGAATAAAAGTCGAACGATAAGCGGTGGGCAGTTCGCCCCCGCACATTCGCGACGGGACGGCGAGCACGAGAATAGGCTCACGTAGAACGGTATCGATGGCAATACGCCGTTCCACGTGAATTTACGATCGTGAGCGTCAATGGCGTCTGCACAAAATGAGAACGAGCGAGCGGGGATACCGGCTGAACACTCGGCACGAATAAGATTGCACGCAGGATCGGTGCGCGCAATTCTCAAAAAACCAGGGCGAGTGATTCAGCCGGTTTCGCAACGCTACGCCGTGCGGCGACGCCGAACGGGGAGGCGTGGCATGGACATCCTGGAGTTGGCCCGGCAGGCAGGCTTGCAAGTGCTGCTCGATGCGCGCATCGGCAGCCAGACCTATCACAGCGTATCCGGTTCGCTACCGGCCCTGCAGCGTTTTGCTGACGCAATCGAAGCGCAGGCGCGAGACGCATCGGCTGCGCAGCGAGATCCGCTCAAACGTCATGCGCCGCCCGCGCGCCCCGCGACGTCGACACGGCTGCGCAAACGCGCGCGGTGGTTACCGATGCGTCGCCGGCCTATCGGCCGCCGGCTCCAACCGGCAAGCTCGCACCCGAACGCCGCTTCGCGGCATGCCCAAGCCACATGACGAAAAGCCACAGCGGCACGAGCCATACGGCAACGGACAACCCCGGCGTAAACGCGAGAATACCGAGCACGATCGCCATGAACGCGAGGCAAACCCAATTGGCGAACGGGAACGCAATCGATTTGAACACGAGTTGCTGGCCTGCCGCGATCATCGCTTTGCGCGCCTTCAAATGCGTGAGGCTGATCAGCGACCAATTGATGACGAGCGCCGCGACCACGAGCGCCATCAGAATATCCAAGGCGCGCGCGGGAATCAGATAGTCCACGATGACGCAAGCAAACGTGGCGAGCGCCGACAGGCCGATCGCGACATACGGCACGCCTCGGCGATCGACCTTGAGCAGCGCTCGCGGTGCGTTGCCCTGCTCCGCCAAGCCATACAGCATCCGGCTATTGGCATAGACCGAACTGTTGTAGACGGAAAGCGCCGCCGTCAGGACCACTAGATTGAGAATGTTGGCCGTCAGCCCCGCGCCGATCTGCGAAAAAATCATGACGAACGGGCTCCCGCCTTGGACCACCTCGTTCCATGGATGCAGCGCAAGCAGCACGACGAGCGAGCCGATATAAAAAATCAAAATGCGATAAAGCACCTGATTGATGGCTTTCGGAATCGTGCGGGCCGGATCGTCGGCCTCGGCGGCCGTGATCCCGATGAGTTCGAGGCCGCCGAACGAGAACATGATGACGGCCAGCGTCATGAATAAGCCGTGAAAGCCGTGCGGAAAGAATCCGCCGTAGCGCCACAGATTCGAAATCGATGCCTGCGCTCCACCTCGCCCGCTTTCGAGCAAATAGGCGCCGAACACGATCATGCCGATGACGGCCGCCACCTTGATGAGCGCAAACCAGAACTCGGTTTCGCCATATGCTTTGACGTTCGCCAAATTGATCGCATTAATGGCGACGAAGCAGACGAGGGCCGACACCCAAGTGGGAACGGACGGCCACCAAAAGTGAACGTATGTGCCGACGGCGGTGAGCTCCGCCATGCTGACGAGCACGTACAGCACCCAATAGTTCCAGCCGGAGAGGAAACCGGGGAAGTCGCCCCAATACTTGTACGCGAAATGACTGAACGAACCCGCCACCGGCTCCTGCGCAACCATCTCGCCGAGCTGGCGCATGATCAGGAAGGCAATGAGACCGCCGATCGCGTAGCCGAGAATCATCGACGGCCCCGCCGCCTTCAGCACGCTTGCCGACCCAAGGAAGAGGCCGGTTCCGATCGCGCCGCCAAGTGCGATCAGTTGGATGTGGCGATTTTTTAGCCCGCGCTGTAAGCCGCGCGGTAAACCCTCCTGCTGCTGCGAGTGACGCGTCAAAACAACCCCTCCTCTCCTGACCGGATTTAGCTATAAGCGAGGCGCCGATCGACCGCAATCGATCGGACAAAACCTAGCATTATAGCTAGTCCGACCCGGAGCCCCGGCCCTACTCTTGCTCTCCATTGCGCAGCAACAGCAACGGGACGGTTGTATCGTGCAGCAGCGATTCGGCCACGCTACCGGCAAACAAACGGCGAATGCCGCTGCGCCCATGGGAATACATCACGACGAGATCGGCGTCGAATTCGTCGATCGCGCGCGCCAGCACCGCCGCCAGGCTCTCCCCATACGCGTCGACGGCGCGAACGCTGCCTTGATCGGCCAACACCGCCAAGCGCTCGCGCGCTTCGCCCAGCACGCTCGTGGCGGTCTCGCTCGACGTATCGCGCACCGGCATTTGCTCGGCGAAGCCGGCCGAGACATCGACGACTCGCGTCGGGTGCTCGAGCACGTACACGGCTTGCAATTGCGCCCCCGCCAACCGCGCGAGCTCGATCGCCTCGTCCAGCGCACGGCCCGCGCCCTCGCTGCCGTCGACGGGAACCAGAATCCGCTTGTACATGGCACTCTCCATGACTTGCGCCGCGCACGAACCGGCGCGCGACTGTCTCGAAACCGTTCGCACCCCAAGCAGTATCGTGACGTTGCTACCGTTCGATCGCCTGCCGAGCTTACGAATGGACCTCCTCTGCCGCCTGCGAACCGAGAATGCGTTCGGACAACGTGGCGTCATAGCTCGAATGCACATGCACTCGCTTTTTATCCGGATACGCATAGCTATAAGCCTTGCGCAACGCGAGCGAGGCCTCGTGAAACCCCGACAAGATGAGCTTTTGCTTATTCGGATAGAGGGCGATATCGCCGACGGCGAAGATGCCGGGCGCCGATGTCTCGTAGTAGGAGGTGTCGACGCCGACACGCCCCGCCCGTACGTCGAGGCCCCAATCGGCGATCGGCCCTAAATCGGCCACGAGGCCGTACAGCGCGACGAGATGATCCGCGTCGATCGCCGTGGCGCCGCCGATCGTTTTCACGTCGATGGACTGCAACACGCCGTCCGGCGCATTGAGCGCCGCAATGGTCCCGATCACGATATCGAGTTCACCGGCCGCCGCGGCGCGTTTGACCTCTTGCACAGTCGCCTCGGCCGCGCGGAATGCATCGCGCCGATGCACGAGCGTGACGCGCCTGGCGTGACCGCGCAGCGCCAAAGCCCAGTCGAGCGCGGAGTCGCCCCCGCCGGCGACCACCACGCGGCTATCGTCGAATATCGCGCGCTTGCGCACGGCGTAATGAACGTGCCGGCCTTCGAGCGCTTGCGCTTCGGGCAATCCCACGCGCTGCGGCACGAACGCCCCATTGCCCGCCGCCAGCATGACGGCGGCCGTATCGAAGACGAGCCCGCGATCGGTCGCCACGCGCCAGCGCTGCGTCTGCTCCTGGCGCTCGACCTTCACTACGCGTTGCGCCAGATGAATTGGCGGGGCGAACGGCTTGCACTGTTCGGTGAGACGTTCGACCAATTGCCGCGCCGTGCATACCGGCACGGCTGGAATGTCGAAGATCGGCTTTTCCGGATAGAGTTCGATGCACTGGCCGCCGACTTCCTCGAGCGCATCCACGATATGGCAGGACAACCCCAGCACCCCGGCTTCGAAGGCTGCAAAGAGCCCGACAGGTCCTGCGCCGATGATGACGACGTCCGTGCGTAGCACGCTCTCGTCCACCGAAACCGCTTCTTCGCTCACGTTGTATCCCTGATGATGTCGATGCCCGTGCGATAACCTGCGTCGCACGGGCATGCGTGGGTGAAATCGTTCGCCACGACGCGCATGACAAGAACAAGTATAGGGAGAACCCGGAGCGCTCGCCGCAGTGGCCCGCCGGCAAGTAGGGGGAAGCGACGCGAAAGCGCGACAGCCTCCGCGGCCGATCGCCGCGGCAAGCACGAAAAAAAGGCGCCGCGACAAGCGCGGCGCCTTTTGCGCAACTAGACCCGCAGTGCTGGCTTAGAAGCGGTGACGCAGGCCGACCGTAGCAGCCGTTTGGTTGTCCGACGTCGACAGGCCACCGAACGTGCCGTTGTAGATCGAAGCGCCGGCCGTGCTTGCATGTTGATACACGACTTGAGCGTACACGTCCGTGCGCTTGGACAGCGAGTAGTCAGCTTGCGCACCGACTTGGTGGAAGCGCGCCGACAGGCCGCTCGCCAAGCCCGAGCCTTTCTGGTCCGTGAACGTATAGGCAACGCCCAGGCCCAAAGCAGGCGTCAGGTTGTACTTGGCATTGACTTCGTAGTTGTCTTGACGCAGCGATTGCGCCACCGCGAAGTTATCCAGACGCGTTTGCGTCCACACCGCGCCGACTTGCGCGGGGCCGAATGCATAGGCAGCGCCTACGCCGAACGTACGGTTGCGGAAGTTGCCGTTCGCGATCGCGGCGGCGTTATCGGTCGCACCGACGGTGTTGCTGAGCGGGTTGTTCAGTTGCGCGTACGAAGCAGCAATGCGCAAACCTTGCAACTCATAAGCCGCACCGAGGCTGTATTCCCGGTTGTTAGCGAAGGCGCCGGCTTGGTTCGAGAAGCCGTAGGTGCCGCCGAACGTGAAGCCTGCGTAATTCGCGCTCGTGAACTTGACCGAGTTGTTGACCGAGCGGCCGCCGTTCGTGTTCAGGTTGTCGAGGTTGCCAACGTGAGCGAACTGCGTACCGCCCCAGCTACCCGTGGCGCTCAACGGTGCCAGGAAGTCTTGCGCGGCGTCGTATTGACGGCCGAGCGTGACCGTGCCGTAGTTGCTCGACAGGCCAACGAACGATTGACGATTGAACTCGCTGCCGCTATTGGCGAAACGGCCGCTGTTCAGGTTGAAACCGCTTTCGAGGGTGAAGATTGCCTTCAGACCGTTGCCGAGATCTTCAGAGCCCTTCAGGCCGAAACGGCTTTGGCTGATGCCGCCCGACGTTTGCTGCCAGTTCGAGTTGCCACCGACGTTGCTGGTGTACGTAAGACCGGCATCGACCACGCCATAGAGCGTGACGCTGCTTTGAGCGTGTGCGGCGACTGCGAAAGAGGCGGAAACCGCTGCGACGACCAGGGTTTTTTTCATTAGAGAGGTCCCTTTTATAAAACTGGCTCACTGCCAGACTTCGGAATGGACGGGGTTGCGGCCGGCGCCGTGATAAGCAGCAGCCGCGTAACCGAAACGATTAAGGCCGTCCGATGAGCGCCGAGTCTACGTGTTGACCCTATCTAGGGTATACGTGGTGCACACAACAGGCTGTTGCGGGAAATGAAACAATCAACCTAGGACAAACCCCTAGGTTATTGTTTTTGAACACATTTATTTTGTGATAGTGGTGTACCGCGCACGGCCTGTCGGAAGCTGCCCAACCGGGTTGTGAGTTGCAAATTCGCAACGCTTTTCATCGGCGCGTCATTTACGAGATGCAGCGTCCATGCGGGTTTCCAGCCAGCGCCAGGCTTTCGTGAATGCGGATGAGGACAGAAGCTTAGGGAGAAAAAAAGACGGCCCGACGGCGAAACGCCGAACGGGCCTAGGAGGGTTGGCCTCGAGATAGCCAAGGCCGACTATACCGAATCGAAATTCGCCGCGGGCGCTTCGTAACGAACGGTAAGACATTCGGTGCGCCGTCAGCGCGGCGCGTTGGATCACCGGCGAAAGACACTGTTTTCGGGGCGGACGGCTTTCTTCTCGACTGCTTGCAGACGCCAGACGCCATCGGTCCGAGGCTGCTTGCCGGATGACCATTGCGCACCGCCTTGTGCCGCGGTTGGGCAATCGCATTCGACATGCAGCCCACTCAACGTGCATAGCGGCTGCTCGTTCGTCGGTGCGCAGAGCTTGGTCACGCCGCCCTCGTCGCGCAATTCACCCCAAGGCGGCAGGTCGATCCCGTCATGCGACTCTCTGGACCACACGCGCTCTTCCGTATCGAGCCAAAGCACGGCGTAATCATGATTGACCGTAGGATCGGAACCGTTGATCAAAATCGTCAGACGCATCTGCTTTACTCCCACGATGTTCGCCGAGAAGTAAAGTCTATGCCGCGATGGCTCGAATTCAAGGCGATGAAACGTCGCGGGCCGGTCGGCGAGCGTTGAAAACGATGCCGCCGATTCACGTGCCGGCTGTCACCGCACCCCATAACCCCGGCTTTGCATACAGTCTCCGTATGCTTGCCAATAGGTGGTCATAGGCGGCTGCGGCGGAGGCAATGGCGGGAGGTTCGCGGAAGCGGAAGCCGAAGCCGCGGCGGCGCCGGGCACGCCAGAAGCCGATGAGGCCGCTTGCGCGGCCCCTTCGCTAGCCGATGCGGCGTTGGCGCGAGCGCCCCGCGGCGGAGCACCGGTGCCGGCGGATGCCCCGCCCGCGTCGGACGCCATCGTCGGCGCCTTCGGCGTTTTGGCCGCGCCCTCGGGCACGCCATGCGCCGCCGGCAGCGGCGGCGCGCTCGCGCCCCTGCCCGTATCGGGGGCAGACTGAATCGGCCTGATGCGACTGGGGCGCTGCGATAGACGTGTCATATTGACGCCGGTTTGACGCTTCGCCTGCCAATAACAATAAGCGCTATCGACACCTTGCGTCGCCGCGGGCTGGCTGCGCAAGGGATAGACCGCCGGCTGCTGCGCAAAGGCCGTCGTCGACCACATCACGATTACTGCACTTACAACCAGGGCAATCTTCATCGGCTCTCTTTCCTTTCGCGTCCGGATCGATCACCCCCGTGATAGGTACGACGCGCCGCATGACAGCCACAACGGAAGCTCAGCTGCCCCGGGTCGAGCGAATCGCCCTGCGGGCAGCCTGCCACATACCGCCAGCATAGAAGGCTAGCGATCGGACATGGCGAAAGAGTATCGGCAGGATCCGCCATATCCACCGCAATAAGGGACAGATTTCCTAAGATTTACAAAAACTTTATGCGCGTAAATTTACTTGTCGCAAACATTCAAGACCGTGCAGCGGCAATTCATTAGGATTCCTAACAAATTGCGGCGCCGTTACGCAGTGTCACGTCCGAGGCGTGACGAAGCGAAACGTCAGATTGATGCGCTCTCCCTGCAAGCCCCGCACTTTCACGATGCGATGCCGCCATTCGCGCTGCGTGCGCCCTCGCATGACTAGCAAGCTACCGTTCGTCAATTCGTAAGCGCGCAGTTGCCCCGTCGCATTGTGTCGAAGATCGAACCGCCGCGAGACGCCGAGGCTCACCGATGCAATCACCGGCTCCCCCCCGAGCTCGGCTTCGCGATCGGCGTGCCAGCCCATGCTGTCCTCTCCGCTGCGGTACCGGTTCAGCAAAACGCTGTTGAAGCGGCTCTTGCATGTCGTTTCGGCGAGCGAGCGCAGCGCCTGGACGGTGGGTGTCCACGGCAGCGGCTCGTTGCGAATACCCGAGTACACGTAAATCGCGCCCGGATCGCCCTGCCAGGCGGTCAGACGCGGCAACGGCTTGATACCGCCGGGGGTGCCGATGACATCCTGCTGCCACTGCACCTCATCCAAGAGCGCGGGCAGGGCGATAGACGCCTCGTCGGGCGACAACCAATGCGGATACCAGTCGACATCGACCTGCGGCAGGCCGCCGAACATGTCTTCGATCATTCGATCAATACCTTCGATACCTTCAGTGTCTTTCATACATTCGAACGTCTTGGCCGGGCGCAAGCCGGCTTCTCGCGCTCCCGACGCCGCTATCGCAAGCAGAGCATGCAAAACGATCCGTGCCATCCGAACGCTTGCTTGCTGGTGCGCGAGCGGCGGCTGCAAGGAATGGCTCGAGTCGCTATCATGGGACCCTTTGGAATTCTAGGACGCGTGCTGTCACGACCCTTGATCATGCCACTTTCCGACGACGCTCTCGATCAGTTGTTTCGCGAAGCCCGCACCGTCAATGCCTGGCTGCCCAAGCCGGTCGACGATACGCTTCTTCGGCAAATTTTTTCATTGGCCATCCTGGGCCCGACATCGGCGAACTCGAGTCCCGGCCGCTTCGTCTTCGTCAAAACGCCCGAAGCCAAAGAAAAGCTGAAGCCGGCGCTCTCGGCCGGCAACGTCGACAAAACGATGGCCGCCCCGGTCACGGTAATCGTCGGGATGGATCTCGCCTTCTACGAATACCTGCCGAAATTGTTCCCGCACACGGATGCGCGCAGCTGGTTCGCAGGCAACGACGAAGCGATTCGCTCCACGGCGCAGCGCAACTCCTCTTTGCAGGGGGCTTACGTCATCATGGCGGCCCGCGCATTGGGGCTCGATGCGGGCCCGATGTCGGGATTCGACGCGGCCAAGGTGGACAACGCATTTTTCGCGGGGACGACGATCAAATCGAACTTCCTGATCAATCTCGGATACGGCGATCGCGCCAAGCTGCATGCGCGCAACCCGCGCCTGTCATTCGACGAGGCTGCGCGAATCGCATGAAAGATGGCTCGCACCGGCGAGCCCGCCGCGCCGTTCCCTTTCTCGCCTATGTGAGCAACGCGATATAGAACACGGCTGCGCCGATCAACGCGCCGACGAAGCAAAAGCCTTCGCTCTTGCCGTCGACACCCGAGCGCAGCCAGGCGCCCACCACGCCGAACAACCCGGCAATGCCGAGCGCGACGAATACCATCACGACGTCGAATAGCGCGCTGCGACTGACCTCGAGCCAATCGAGATGTCGAACGACGGAGTAGACGGCCAGCGCCATCAGCGAAAGGCCGACGAGCGGCAGCATGACATGGCTGCCTTCGTAGTCGAGATGATGAGCACGGTGCGGCTTGTGGCCCCATTTGACGGCTTTCATCGTTCGCCCCTCCCTCGCGACTGCCGATTCCCTCGAATCGAATCGCGAATATTCATAGCTTAGATCGATTTCACAACATGGGAAGTCGCCGTTAACCCGCCCTCAGTCGAGCGTTCAGCGGCTCCCGGCAGCGTTTCGCACGGCTCGGTACAATGCTTAGCGCCACCTTCTACGGCACGGTCAGCAGCGATTCGGCCCCCTTTCTCTTCTTCTATGCGCCGCTCCTCTTTCTTTACACGCGCCGTTTTCATCGGCGTGCTGATGCATCTGTACGTGGGACTGCGCATCGTTCCCGAGTTGCCGATCGGTTTGCCGGCCAAGCTGGTCGCCGCGTGCGCCCTCGCGCTCTCGTGCGGCTTGATCCCCCTCGGCATGCTCGCTCGCACGTTCGAGCGTCAGCCGCACGCCGATCGCATCGCGTGGGTCGGCCTGATCGCCATGGGGCTGTTTTCATCGCTGCTCGTGTTGACCTTCCTGCGCGACATCGTCCTTGCATCGGCGTTGACCGTCGATGCGCTATGGGGCCACGTCCTCGTGCTCGATCGCTGGCGGATCGATACGGCGGTGGGCGTACCCGCGCTCGCGCTGTTATCCACGGCGATCGGATTCATCAACGCACGACGGCGCGCCAAGATCGTCTCGGTCGATGTGCCCATCGAAGGACTGCCCGCATCGCTCGATGGGCTGACGATCGTTCAGATCAGCGACATCCACGTCGGCCCGACGATCAAGGCGCGCTACGTCGCTGCGATCGTCGATGCCGTCAATCGGCTGCAGCCCGATTTGATCGCCGTCACGGGCGACGTAGTGGACGGCAGCGTCGAGCAATTGGCCAGCCACACGGAGCCGCTCGGTCGCTTGACCGCACGTTACGGGACTTACCTGGTCACCGGAAACCACGAGTACTACTCCGGCGCGGCGCAATGGATCGCGGAATTCGAGCGCCTCGGATTGCGTGTCCTCTTGAACGAGCACGTCGTGCTCGAACACCAAGGCACGCCGTTCATCCTCGCAGGCGTCACCGATTACACGGCGGGGCACTTCGACGAAACGCATCGCAGCGATCCTGCCGCGGCGTTGGCCGATGCACCTGGCGACGTCCTCCTGAAGGTGCTGCTCGCCCATCAGCCACGCACCGCCCATGCGGCCGCCGACGCGGGATATACGCTGCAGTTGTCGGGGCATACCCACGGGGGGCAATTTTTCCCGTGGAATTTCTTCGTTCGTTTGCAACAGCCGTTCACCGCGGGGCTTGCAAAGCTCGGGGCGCTCTGGATTTATACGAGCCGCGGAACCGGCTATTGGGGTCCGCCCAAGCGGCTGGGCGCCCCATCGGAAATCACACGGCTGCGACTCGTTGCGGTCGCGCGCATCTGAGCGCAAGAGCGCCCTTCGCCAAACGGAAAACCGCGCGGCTACGGCCGCGGCACCGAGCGGATATTCCCGATTTCGCTGTCGGCGCTGGCGTTGTCGCCGTATGTCGGAGGCACGCCGCCCGCATCGTAGGGGTGCACCTTGCGCTCGCGCACCGCATGCGCTTCGACCGGACGAGCTTCGAGCGCATCGCCAAAGCGGGCTCGGACGAATGCACGCAGCAGCGCAATGCGAGGATGAGCTGCCTCGGCCTCGCTCGGATTGCAAGCACGAAACCGCACCCAGCAGTGCGTGCCTTGCTCGCTGCGCAGCCATCGCAGCTCTTCGGCACGCTCCAAAATTTCGACGGCGTCGCTCCACGCGCCCGACGGCGAGAACGGCTGAGCCAGCTTGCGCAGCGCATCGTGCGTGAAGGTCACGACGACACTAGGTTCGACTTGGATGAACACGATTTCCTCATCGTCGTCGACCAATGCGCGCGCGCACCAGTAATCGAGTGAGCAACCGTCGAGTTCGCTCGTCTTCATGGCAGCTCTCCTCCCAATGGACCTAGGTGCAGCGGCGGATTTGGCGGATGCGTCGGCATACGTATGCGCGCGACGAGCGGATAGTGATCGGACGCCTGGCGCGCGAGCGTGCTGCGATGAACGGTCACGTCGACCAAATATTCACCGGGGTGCATCCATATTCGGTCAAGCGCAAAAATCGGGCAAAACGTCGGAAACGTTCGCGGCGCGGGGGCTCGCCGAAAATGCGAAACGAGTGCCCGCAACGCCCGCCCCCGCACAAACCACTCGTTGATGTCCCCGACCAAGATGACCGGAAGGTCGCTGTTGTCGAAGGCTGCGAGCAGTGTGCGCACCTGCGTGCTCCGTTCGCTGGCGGACAACCCCAGATGCGTCGCCACAACCCGGACCAAGCGCCCGCCGCATTCGATATCGGCATCGAGAGCGCCGCGTGGCTCGCGGCGGTGAAACGACAAGTCGAGCGTGCGCGCCATGCGCACGGGCAACCTGGACAACACCGCGTTGCCGTAACGGCGTTTCGGCGTATCGAGCGTCGGGCCTTCGACGGCGGCCATGCCCGTCGCCTCGCGCAGCTGCGATAGGACGTCGGGGGTTTCAGAACCGCCGAGCGGCACCTCTTGCAATGCGACGACGTCGGCATCGAGCTCGCCGATGACCTGCGCGATGCGCGCGATCATCTGCCGCTTCGACTGTGCGGTCCACGAGGCCAAGCCGCCGTGAATGTTGTAGGTGGCGATTCTCAATTCGCAGGCTCGGTGCCGCACCGCGCCGGCACGACGCGCGAGTTCGCCGGCATCCGCTAGCGAGGCAAGCGCGGCATCGCCGCGTTCGGTTAGATTCGCATTCACTTGCGTCGCCCCAGCCAGCGTTGCAGCAACACGGAGATGCCCACGAGCGCGGCGCCAATTGCCGCCATCGCGACCACCGATCCGAGATCGGGGTGGCGGATCGCATTGATCAACTGATGCGCGAAGGTCACGGTCAACAAAATGCCCGGCGTCATGCCGAGGATCGAGCCGATCATGTAATCGCGCAGACGAATATGCGACGCGCCGGCGACGAGGTTGACGACCGTAAACGGCGCGATCGGCAACAACCGAAGCGCCATGACGGTGACGATGCCGCGTTCGCCGATACGCTCGCTGAGCCGATTGGCGCGCGGGCCGGCCAGACGACGTACGACATCGCGCCCTAGCGCAACGCCGAGACCGTAGGTGGCGATGGCGGCGAGCATCGTTCCGCCCAGGGCGTATCCGATGCCCGGCCACGCACCGAAAACCAGCCCTGTTGCCGCAATCAGCAGCGTGATCGGCACGGACACGATCGCCGCCGCGACGTATCCGCTCAGCACGATCACGGGTGCGAACGGCAGCGCCTCGATGCGCCTGATGAGCTTGGCGAGCTCTACGAGATTGAGATGATGGCCGATCGACGTGAACTGCCAAACAGCGGCCATGACCGCGGCTGCGAGCACGAGCCCCCCGAGCAGCAAGTACCGCGTGGTGAGGGACCGGTGTCGCCCCTGCGGGATAAACTCGTTCACGAGCTCGTCCGGAGCGATCGGTCGCTCCGGATCCAGCCAGGCATTGAGCGGGACCACGGCGTCCAAATCCGCGGTGACGACCGGCGTGAACGGCCGCAATGTGCGGCCTCGAGGACGGCCCAGTGAGTCGATCGCAGCATTCAATCGGCGTTCGCGTGCCAACGCGTGCTCGACATCCGACTCGCTCACATCGAGATGCTCGGCAAGAAGCCGATTGCGCCAGCGCGCGATAGCGGCACGCACGCGCGCGTCCCCGTTGGCGTCGATCGTCACATTGCATTCGGTATCGAGCACCATCGACCGATTGTTCAGGTTCGCGCTGCCGACCGTCAGCAGCGTATCGTCGACAATCATGATCTTGCTGTGCACGTTGACACATGACTCCCCGAGGCCCTCGACGTGCGGGCAATACATACGGAACCGGCCGTGGCGATCCGCGTCGGCAAGGGCACGATCCAAGCGCGCGCGCAGCACACCCATCGTCGCTTCTTGCAGCCATCCGCTCTGAACGCGCGGCACGACCACCGCTACGTCGGGGCCGTCGTCCTCCGCGAGACGATCGCCAAGCGCTTCTCGAGCGACGGCGGCCGTGAAGTATTGGTTTTCGATATAGATGTTGGTGCTTGCACACGCAATCGAATCGGCAATCAGTGCACGGACATGCTGAACCGGCTCGCGGGATCGGTAAGGCGGCTCGGTCGCGGAGATGCCGAGCATCACATCGCTCACGTCCACCGGTGCATTGGGCGGCCAGGGATCTTCGTCACGGTCGACGGCCCGGTGTGCGCGCAGGGCGATCCGCTTGCCGCAGGAGCGAAGCCATCGCTCGCGAGCCAGGGCCCCGATTGCAGCGGCGGCGTCGCCGTCGAACATGGCTTGAACGTCGTGAAACGGGCCGTACGGCACCCCGTTGGCGTCGCGACGCCGCGAGTCGTCCGCCGAGTGAGCGGGCGTGTCCCAACGAGAGCGCGTCAAATCCAGTCCACCGACGAATGCGAGCCGATCGTCGATCGCCACGATCTTCTGATGATGCGACGCGCCGCGCGGATGCGTCCCATCCTGTCTAAATACGATTCCGCGTTGCGAGCGCCAGTCTGTCTGATAGACAGGCATCCATTCGCGCTCGAACGCATAGATCATGGCGAAATCCCACGCCAGGATGTAGATGCGCAGCCGGCGGCGCCTCGCCGACAGCGCTTGCAGGAACGCCCCGAGCGGTGCCGGAAGGCCGTCGTTTGCCCCCTCGGGGGCCAGTTGCATGCGGCTGTCGATGTCCCAGCCGACGATGAAAATCGTGCGTTCAGCCCGCGCGAGCGCCTCTCGCAGAACGGGAAAATAGGCGCTGCCATCGATTAGGAGCGCGAATCGATCGGCATGCACGATCGACTGGCAATTGCGCCCCACCTCGAGCAACCCATGCCGGCGCGACGACGCCCGAGCGCCGTACACCGGCTCGCTCGCGTCGACTCCAACGCGCACATCGGTAACGCTCGTCATCGTCGAATGTGCGCCCGTCAGATGATCGGCACCCCGCCCGTAACGGCCACGGTCGCCCCCGACACATAGCTCGCCTCGTTGCTGGCGAGCATGACGTAGACGGGTGCGAGTTCGGCCGGTTGGCCGGGCCGCTTCATCGGCGTCTGCTTGCCGAATTCCTTCACGTTGTCGGGCGGAAGGGTCGCTGGAATGAGCGGTGTCCAAATCGGCCCGGGGGCGACGCAGTTGACCCGGATACCACGTTCAGCCAGCAACTGCGCCAGCCCGCCGGTGAAGTTTTGAATCGCGCCTTTCGTCGTGGCGTACGGCAGCAACGTGGGCCGCGGCTTGTCGGCGTTGACCGATGTCGTATTGACGATCGCGCTGCCGGGTTTCATGTGCGGCAGCGCCGCTTTGACGAGCCGAAACATCGCACCGATATTGATATCGAAGGTTCGGTCCCACTCGTCGTCGGAGATCTCTTCGACCGTTTCGTAATTCATCTGATGCGCCGCATTGTTGACGAGGACGTCGATTCGGCCAAACGCATCGACCGCTCGATCGACGATTTCCCGCGCCAGTTCACGCTGTGCGAGGTCGCCCGCGACCAACACGGCGCGCCTGCCTGCCCGCTCCACCCACCGAGCGGTTTCGCGGGCGTCTTCATGTTCGTTGAAGTAGGCGATCACGACATCGGCGCCTTCACGCGCAAACGCGATTGCGACCGCGCGGCCGATGCCGCTATCGGCGCCGGTAATGACCGCAGCCTTCCCGGAGAGACGCCCATGTCCTTCGTAGCTACGTTCACCGTGGTCCGGTTGAGGGGACATCGATGCCGTTTTCCCTGGGACTTGGTCCTGCTGTTGCTCGGGCATGGGCGGTGTCGGTCTGCTCGTCATCGTTCGCTCCTTTGATCTGAAGCGCCGCAAACACAGCGGCCACGAACGACGGCGAGCAACGGGCATGCCCCGGTATGCGGGTTAGGTGTTCAGGAAGATAATGCGCCGGAAAACGGCGGGGAAAAATCGGGGATGGACAGTTGGAGCTCGACCCGCGGCTTCTTAGGGCTAGCGTTTCGACGTTGAGTTTTTTTTGGAGCGTTAAAAGCACAAACCCCCGCTAGCGCGTGTTGCTAGCGGGGGTTTGGTACAGAGGAGGAGCCTGACGATTACCTACTTTCACACGGGAATCCGCACTATCATCGGCGTGGAGTCGTTTCACGGT
>Ga0157369_10000276_pt1 | contig 69197 bp, 58 predicted proteins | sample C25metaG_FD_113461 | JGI IMG/M metagenome (GOLD analysis project Ga0157369, IMG submission 113461) | Corn rhizosphere microbial communities from Kellogg Biological Station, Michigan, USA - C2-5 metaG | ecosystem: Host-associated > Plants > Roots > Rhizosphere > Soil | place: USA: Michigan... | reverse complement strand
CTCGCGCCTTACGAAGGGCGGGCCGTGGCGCGAGCCGTGTCAAATGTCCGTGGCGAGATCGCATCTGCCTTGATGGGCCTCAGTTGTCTGGACCAGCTGACGGTCGACGAGGCGCTTTGCGGCACTGACGGCACGGCTGATTTGCACCGACTCGGAGCCAACGCAGTGGTGGCCGTGTCTCTCGCAAGCCTCAAGGCAGCGGCCGCGCACAATCGTCAGTCGCTGTATCGGTACATTGCCGGTCCCGGCTCGCTGCAGCTTCCCCGGCCCATGGTCAACATCATCTCGGGCGGGGCCCATGCCGACGGTTTGATCGACCTTCAAGATGTGCTAGCGGTGCCGCTGTCGGCCACGACCTTCGCCGGCGCGCTTGAACAAGCTTGGCGCGTTCGGCGCGGCACGGCTGCAGCGATGCATGCACAAAAGCTTGAGACGGCGCTCGTCGCAGACGAGGGTGGGCTGGCGGCCCCAATGACCGGCAACGAGAAAGCCATCGCGCTGGTGACCGAAGGGATCAGCCGCGCAGGCTTGGAGCCGGGAGTCGATGTCGGCATCGCGATTGATGTCGCGGCGACCGAACTTTTCGACGGTGACAACTACCGGTTCGGACGTGAAGAGCGATCGCTTTCGTCCGCAGACCTGACCGGCGAGGTGGCACAGTGGTGCAGCCGCTATCCGATCGTGTCGGTGGAGGATGCGTTGAACGAGGACGACTGGTCCGGCTGGCAGGCGCTCACCACATCGCTCGGGAGGAACGTTCAGCTGGTTGGTGACGACCTATTTGCGACGAACACAAGTCGATTGCATCGAGGCGTTGCGATGGGTGCGGCCAACGCCGTACTGATCAAGGTGAACCAGGCAGGCACGGTCTCACGCGCCATGGCGGTCGCGCGCACGGCAGCGGAGTGTGAATACGCTGCCGTCCTGAGCGCCCGATCAGGCGACACCGAAGAGAGCTGGCTCGCTGATCTGGCAGTTGGTTGGGGGATTGGGCAGATCAAGGTCGGCTCGACGACGAGGTCCGAGCGCACCGCGAAGTGGAACAGGCTATTGGAGATAGAAGCCGTCGGGAGGGACGCAGTCACGCTGGCGCCGCCGCGTCGTTTGACACCTGTCGTCAATGGTGCGTGAGCACCCGGACACTGCCGTCGCCGTCACAGCCGATCGCAATGCGACCGTCACCTAGATCGAGTAGTGAACAACGACGCTGGTGCACGACTCCCTCCACTGGCATGCCGAGGGGCAGGTCGGAACACGCGGTCTCTTGGCGCTGACCGTCGTCTGACACCCGCACCACCCGGCGTCGATGGGCCTCAGCGACGTAGACGCCGTCGTGCGACACCGCCACCGCCTGTGGGTGATCCAGATCCGGTACGACGATGCGAGCACCATCGCGCATCAGCACCAGCGCGCCGCTTGTCTCGTCGCATGCGGCCAACAGCCCGTGGGAGCGATCGACTGCGGTGACGTTGTCGAGACCTGTCGCCACACGGTCGGTTGCGACATGGGAGTTGCGCACCTCCACAACATCGCCCCCGGCAAGGGCAACGAGTGCCACGGGACCGTCGGTGCCTAGCGCGGTGGCGGCAGATGCCGTGGTGCTCAGATATTGCGCTGTGGCGTCGCCCGTGCCGGCGATCAGTTTTCTCGCAGGGTTCCCGTCGGACAAAACGAACACATCGCCGGCACCCGACAGCGCTAGGAGGTTGGTCCCGGCAACAGCAACGCCGACGGCCACGAACTCCTGATCGATGAGCAGACGGGTACGGCGTACCAGAGCACCTTGTGGCGTGACGTCGACGAGCGTGTTTGCGTCGGCGGCGACCAGCGTTCCGTCGGGCATCAGCGCGAGTTGGTAAGGCCCGATGAGCCCGCCGGCAGAAACCCGCCGTCGTACGGCGCCATCGACATACTGCTCGACTCGACCTTCACAATAATTGGAGACGTACAGATTGCCCTTCCCGTCGAAGGCGAAATTGTCGATGCCAGGACCGGGCTTGGCCACCGTCTGTCGCGTTCCGCTGTCGAGATCGATCGCTGTGATGACGCCCGCCGCGGCCTCGGCAACGACCAGCCGCCCCCTCCCGTCGAACTTCACCGCTGTCGGTAGACGGAGGTCCTCGGCGACGACTCGCAGCTTTCCGCTCGAGAGGTCGATACCGAGGACCAAGCCCGCGAACACCTGGGGGAAGCACAGCTCTCCGAGCGGGCTGACCTCCATCGCATTGCACCACGCGAGTTCGTCGGCGAGCACCGTGTACCGACCCAACTGGTTGCGGTCGACTCGCAAGACGCGCCCGCCCTCGCGCATCTCGTCGACATACAGCTCGTCGGTGTGCGGATCCACAGTGATTCCGTTGGCGCCGGGGGCGTCGTCGAGCAGGACTACGTATTCCCCGTCTGACCGGCGTCCGGTCACCCGCCCGTTCATGGTTTCGGTGACGAAATATGCACCTGAAGAGTCAAAGGCGACATCGTCTGGTCCGCGGAGCGGTGCGCCCATCGGCGAGCCGATCGTCAACTCGTCGGATGCCGGGTCCCATCGGGACACCTGCTCGCCGTTGAACTCGGTGATCCAAAGGCGGTTGTCCGGCCCCCACCTGATGCCGTTCGAGTTGAAAAGCCTGGCGGGTGGGACGAGCGTCGAGAGCGTCCATGACCCCTCCGGCCGAGGAGCACAGACGCCATAAGTCTCGTACCGAGATGGCTGTTCGGCGCCGCGGCCGTCTGTTTCCGCCATCTGTGCATTGAATACAGAGTGCGAGGGACGGTCAAGACGATGCTCACCTGCAGTCGTGAACGACTATGCATACGGTCGAATTCTCCTATAACAACGGGTTGCCATGGACACGGCAGCCAAAGGCTTGTATACAACTGCATCACTGCGAGGTTCTTTTCGAATGCTGGAGGACATCGATGACCTCATCACCGACCGTGCGCATAGCGGCCGTCGCTTCCACCGCCGCGGTGTTGTTGGCCACTGCCGCCTGCGGCGGGTCGAGCAGCGGTAAGCAGTCGTCTTCTACCAAGACGGACAACGGTCCGATCAAGGTGATGGTCGAGGGCGCGATCTCCGGCCCGATCTACGCGCTGCCCGAGATGGTTACCGGCGCAAAGGCAGGCGTCGCGCGGATCAACAGTGAAGGCGGCATCAACGGGCGGAAACTGCAGCTTGTCGTCTGTGACGACCAGGGCAACCCCAATAAGGGTGCCGCCTGCGGCCGCCAAGCCGCCTCGGACGGTGTGGTCGCGCTAGTCGGCGGACTGTCCATCTACGACGACAACCTGTTGCCCCCACTCGAGAAGGCGGGCATCCCGTACATCGCCTCGTATGACATTTCCAACTCTGACCACACCAGTCCGGTGTCGTTCCCGATCAACATCAATGTCATCGACTACGCGGGAATCGGCTACATGCTCGCGAAGCGGGGCTGCAAGTCGGCCGCCGGTCTCGCGCCCAACCAGGGTGGAGAGGCGATCATCAAGAAGGACCTGTCGTATGTCTCCAGCGAGTTCTTGAAGAAGGGCGGGCAGAAGTTCCAGAACATCATCTTCCCGCTCACGGCAACCGACCTGACGTCCGCCGTGGCGACCGCTATCACGAAGGGCGCTGACTGCATCGCTCTGATAACTGGTCCCCAGCAGACGGTCGCAGCTTTGACCGCACTGAAGAAGAGTGGCAAGAACCTGCCGGCTGACACGAACCTCGCGACAGTGGTGCCGGCTCTTTTCGCGCCACTCAAGCTTGCGGCCGGACAGTTCACGGTCAACGGCGCTTACTTCTCACCTGGACCTGGACAAACCAACCCTGCCGTGACGCAGTTCGTCGCCGACATGAAGGCCCAGAACGCGAGTGGCCCGGCCGCTGCGGCCGACACGCTCGCTGAAAACGCTTACAACGCGGTGCTCATCTTTGCCCAGGCGGCCAAGGGACTCGCCAGCGTTACCGCCAAGACTGTCTTCCAGGCCATGCAGACCTTGAAGACGGATACCGGTTTGACGCCGCCGGTCGACTTCGGTGCGACCCCGCCCTTCGCTGACCATCCGCGCGACCGTGTCACGACGGAAGTCCCATACACCTGGACCGGAACGGCGCTGCAACAATCGGGTGACACCTTCCAGGTGCCCTGACGGCTAGGCCTCTGCGCCCCAGACCGGGTAGGGGACCCGGCCTGGGGCGCGGATCGATTCCGTGACGTGCAGTCAAAGAATTCTTGTCTGGTGTCCGGCCCAGTACTGCTCTCGTAGCCGGCGCTTGTACAGCTTTCCGTTCTCTGCGCGCGGCAGGTCGTCGGCAAAGTCGAAGCTGCGCGGGATCTTGAACCCCGCAATTCGCGCGCGGCAGTGCGCTTTGAGCGATTCGACCAGCTCGTCACCTGCGGGCTCGCCGGGCATCAGTTGGATGACAGCTTTTACTTCCTCTCCGAACTCCTGATTGGGTACGCCGAAGACCGCGACGTCCTGGACGGCGGGGTGGCTGCTGAGACAGTCCTCGATTTCCTGTGGGTAGATGTTCACCCCGCCGGAATTGATCATGTTGGTGAGGCGGTCCGTCAGGTAGAGGTAGCCATCATCGTCGACGTAGCCCACGTCTCCGGCAGTGGCCATGCCTTCGTAGTACATCGCAGCGGTCTTCTCGGGATCCTTGTAGTACTCAACCTGGTGCGCAGCGACTTGGTTGAAGTAAACGAGGCCCTCCTCGTTGGGCCCGAGGTGTCGTTTGGTCTCGATGTCGAGAATGGCCATCTTCGTGTTGGGACTCCAGGACCTTCCAACCGAACCCGGCCGATCGAGCCACTCCTGTGACGTGATGAACGTGGCGCCGGTCTCTGTCGCGCCGTAATACTCGAGCAGGATCGGCCCCAACCACTCGATCATGGCGCGTTTGACTTCGACCGGGCATGGAGCAGCGGCGTGCACAGCGGTTCTCAGTGTCGAGAGGTCGTAGCGATTGCGAACCTCGTCCGGCAGGCGTAGCAGGCGTTGGAACATCGTCGGGACCCATTGGCTGTAGGTGATCCGCTCGTCCTGAATCAGCCGAAGTGCCGTCTCGGCGTCGAACCGGCGCATGACGACAGCTGTTGCCCCGATGCAGTGTGCGCCGAAAGTGAAGCTGGCCGGCGCCCCGTGATAAAGCGGTGCGGTGTTGAGATAACGATCGCCGTCCTGCATGCCGAAGGCCGTCACCATGCTGTAGGCGATGCTCGCCACCTCGGTGGGCGGTAGGTCCAGGAGTTTTGCCTTGATGCCTTTGGGTCGTCCGGTGGTGCCGGAGGAATAGAACATCGGCGCCCCGGCATACTCCCGGGCGATCCTGTTAGCCGGTTGGGTGCTGACCAAGTCCGCGTAGTCATGGACGCGCGCGTCGGCTCCGGATCCAGCGTCGATCTGCACCAACGTGATGCCCGGTAAGTGCCTGGTCGCCTCGGCGGCCGCCTCGCGCGTTGCGGGGCTCGTGAGCAGCACCTTGGCCTCGGAGTTAGCCAGGATGTACTCGACCTCATCGGGAGTCAGGTGCCAGTTGATCGGAGTGATGTAGCGGCCGCTTCTGACCGCGGCCCACCACGCGTGCGCCCACTCCACCCGGTTCTCGAGCATTACGGCGGTTACGTCGCCACGGCCGACGCCTAGCGCGTCATAGGCGTGTGCGAGTCGGTTGGAGGCGGCATCGAGCTCCGCGTACGAGGTCGCGCTACTGCCGTCCTCCATGAGGACGGCTATGCGGTCAGGACAACGATCTGCTTGAACTCCGAGATACATGAGGGCCTCCCGTCCTTAGACATGACTGTATACAATGCTCACAACGCCCACCGAAGGAGTGCGGATGTGCGGGAGCGCTGAAGCTGAGATCCGCGACCTGATGCATCGTTACGCGGAGCTCTTCGATGGCGGAAAGATCGATGAGTTCGCTGATCTCTTTGCCCGCGGCACGCTTCATTTCCGCGGTCTGGACGAACCATGCATCGGCTCACAGGCGGTGCGGGACTTCATCGACCGGAGAGTCATTCTCTACGACGGACGCCCAAGGACGAATCACGTCGTGACCAACATCCTGGTCGAGGTGGATCCTGCCAGGTCGGCGGCAACGGCGCGAAGCTACGTCATCGTCCTTCAGGCGACGCCTGAACTGCCACTCCAGCCCATCGTCACGGGCCGCTACCACGACGTCTTTGCCCATGACGCCTCCACTGGCTGGCACTTCGTCGAGCGAGAGGCGAGAGGCGGCCTTCGTGGTGACATCTCACATCATTTGCGGCCGAAGTCGCACGACGAACAGGGGCACTCCGTTGGCTGACGCACTGTCTCTCCAGGATCGGGCAGACATTATCGATACCTGCACAGCGATGGCTTGGTGCATCGACGAGCGCAGGTGGGAGGACCTCGCCGAGATCTTCGCGCCGAAGATCGAGATCGATTACACCTCTGTTTTCGGCGGGGAGGCCCGGACCATCACGCCGGCTGACATGGTGCGCACGTCGCAACTGCTGCTCGGCAATCTCCAAGCGACGCAGCATCTGGTTGCCGGCCACATCGTGACCGGTTCCGGGGACGAGGCAATATGCAAGTCTCAGGTTCAGGCCACGCACCTACTTGCTAACCCGACTGGCGACCCGCTGTGGACTGTTGGGGCGCAGTACCACATGCAGTTATCGCGCATCGATGGTCGATGGCGTATCGCTGCTGTGCGGGTCGTTCTCCTCTGGGCGAGCGGCAACCGAGAGGTCATGCGTCTTGGCAAAGTGCGAGCCGTCGACGGGGAGCGTTGATGTCAGAGGGACATGAAGTCGAGTTCGTCGGTCGGGCTGCGCCTGGTGCGCACCGCGCCGGGGCTGGGGGATGGCCGTGCCAGGGCCTCTATTACACCCCGACCGGTCAACGCCCGAAGGTCGCGATGATTGCGACCCACTACAACATCGACTTCTCGCAGCATTACCTCGCCGACCTGGTGGCGCGCCGCGGAGTGGGCTTCCTCGGGTGGAACACGCGGTTCCGCGGTGACGAGCCGCATTTCCTTCTGGACCATGCGCTAGTGGACATCGGCGTTGGCGTACGTTGGCTCCGTGAGCAGGCCGGAGTCGAGGTGGTCATCCTGCTCGGCAACTCCGGTGGCGGTTCGCTCATGTCGGCGTACCAATCACAGGCGGTGGAGCCGAACGTCGCTCCGGCCCCAGGACTGCGCCTGGCGCGTGGAGTAGATGATCTTGGCGCTGCGGACGGCTACATATCGCTGGCGGCTCATTCCGGCCGGCCGGACGTGTTGACGAACTGGATGGATGCTGCTGTCACCGATGAAGCCGACCCGACTCAGACGGATCAATCGCTGTCGCTGTGGAATCCGGAGAACGGACCGCCTTATTCGCCCGAGTTCGTGCAGCGCTACCGCGCGGCGCAGGTTGCGCGCAACCAGCGGATCACCGACTGGGCGAAGGCGGAGCTCGAGCGGGTGACGACGGCCGGGCTCACTGACCGGCTGTTCACGCTCGCGCGCACGTGGGCGGACCCGAGGATGGTCGATCCGACACTCGACCCGAGCGATCGACCGCCGAACATGTGCTATCCGGGCGAACCACGGAAAGCCAATATGTCGGTCTGGGGCATCGGCGGTGCCAACACACTCCGGACCTGGCTGTCGATGTGGAGTCTGGAGACGTCCCAGTGTCGCGGCGAGCCCCATCTCGCCCGGGTCGAGGTGCCGACGATCGTCGTGAACGCGGTCAGCGACACGGGTGTCTTTCCCAGCGACGCTGCGAAGATCTTCGACGCGGTCGGCTCGAAGGACAAGTCGCTGCATTCCCTGCCCGGCGACCACTATTTCCTCGAGCCGGCGGGTGCTCGCGCTGACGTTGCCGATCTGCTCGTCTCCTGGGTGCAGGAGAATTGGCAGTAGGCGCGGTCAGGTCAGCTGCCGACGCTTACTTCATCGAGGGCAATGTCGTCGGAGCGAGGCATCCCCGGGGTGTCGACACAGAGCTCCACCAGAATGCCGTTGGGGTCGACGTAGTAGCGCGAGTGGCACCAACCATGATCGACATCCATCGCTTTCGGCCAACCAGCGTCTCTCAGACGCCGCGAAAGGTCGGTGGCGTGCTCGGCATCAACGCGGATCGCGAGGTGGTTCGCCCACAATGGCAGGCCCAGGTCGGTCGATACAGCGGTGCGCAGCGGCTCAGGCTCGCCGAACCCTTCGAGCCGGAAAAACGCGACGCACGTCCCGTCATCGAAACCGTAGAAGACGTGCTTGAACCACGAGCCGTCGTCGTTGTGTGTCTCTTCGACATTGATCAGCGGAAGACCTAGAAGGTCGTGATAGAAGCGATGCGTCTCGGCCAGATCCCGACAGGTGTACGCAACGTGATGGGTGCCGTTCATGTCTCCGCCTCTCGGCCCGTGCGACTCCGCACTATTGTATGCAGTCTCGGGGCCTGGTGGGACTCGAAACCGGTGACCAGCTCATGACCAGGCCACGCGTTCTCCTCACCGATCACCCCTGGCCGGACACCTCCATCGAAACCGCCATTTTCGATGCGGCGGGGCTGGAACTCGTCGCAGCCGCCCCGAACGCTGACACTGAACAACTGCTCGCGCTTGCAGACGGCGCTGTGGGCATAGTGACGTGCTGGGCTCAGGTGCCACGCGCACTGCTTGCCTTACCGACCATTCGCGTTGTCAGTCGGCTGGGCGTTGGCCTCGACAACATCGACGTCTCAGCCGCCGCTGAGCTCGGCATTGTCGTGACTTATGTCCCGGACTATTGCGTCGAAGAGGTCTCCGATCATGCCGTAGCGCTGTCCCTCGCGTGGGCGCGAGGCCTGTCATTTTTCGAAGCGGACGTGCGAGCGGGTCGATGGCGTCCGGGCGCCGTGACCCCCCGCCGCGTTCGAGACTTGTCGATCGGTGTTTGGGGATTGGGCCGCATCGGGACGATGACTGCACGGAAGTTCGCGGCGCTCGGCTGCTCGGTGATAGTTGACCGGAGACATCCCGAGCGCACCGGTGGGTTCAGGTCTCTTGCGCCGCTCGATCTCGCTGCGTCCGTCGATGTGCTCTCGTTGCACATGCCGCTGAACCAACACACTCGCAACATCGTGGACGCGAACATTCTCGAGGCGATGCGGCCTGCCGCTCTTCTCGTCAACGTCAGCAGGGGAGCCCTCGTAGACGTCAACGCGCTCGTTGATGCATTGGATGCCGGGCGACCGGGGGCCGCGGCTCTGGACGTGCTTCCGAACGAGCCGGAGATCCCACCGCGGCTTCGAGGGAGATCCGACGTCGTCATCACGCCCCACGTGGCTTTCGCTTCCGACGCATCGGTGGCGACGCTGCGCACGCGGGCTTGTGAGGATCATGTGTCAGCGCTTCGCGGTGCGCCGCCCCCGCACGTGATCTTGCCGAGCGCGCCGTTGCGCTAGGAGGCAGGACGTGCGCGACGGCGTCCTGGGATGGCTTGGGCTCCGTCGAGCAGCGCGCCCACCAGCGGCGCGCCGTCGTCCGGTAATCGCTCGAGCAGAGTGTCGCGGCCGAGGAAGATGTGTTCAGTCATCAGCCTCGAGGCCCGCTCCGGTTCGCCGGCGGCGATGGCGTCGCGGATAAGTCGGTGGAACATGTTGGACCGCTCCCGCTCCTCGCGGCTGAACACGCGAAATGCCTTGAAGACCAAGGGAAGGTCCACGACCGTTGTCAGCAACTGACTCAAGCGCTGATGATCCGCGATCCGCATGACCGTGGCGTGGAACTGAGTGTTTGCTGCGTCGACGCGCCGCACGAGCTCGAGGTCGCTCATGTTGCGCAGCCGCAGAGTGCGATCGAACTCCTGAATTGCCGCGTCAAGATCGGCGATGTCGCCCGGAGTGGCTCGCTGCGCGGCGCGCTGGGCGGCCAGGGCCTCCAGACTGGCTCGCAGCTCATAGAGGTCGACCACGTCGGCAGCGGTGACATCGCGCACGACAGCGCCGCGGTTGCGCTCCGTGCGCACCAGACCTTCCGACTCCAGCCGGCGCAATGCCTCCCGGACTGGCGTCCGGGACAACTCGAACTCCTCGCTGATCCGCTGCTCGACTAGGCGTTGACCAGGGCGGTAGCGCCCCTCCACGATGGCGCGTCGGATCTCGACGTAGGCGCGCTGGCTGTGGCCGAGCGAAGCCCCCGCACTCGTTGCAGCCATGTGAATACAATATCGCGATACATAGCCGCGCGAACATCAATGCAGCTAGCAATCGGCTATCAGTCGAAGAGCCCCCTGGCCTCGCCTCATTCCTCGCTCGTCAAGCGGCCAGTCGCGCTCGAATCTGGCGTGGCCGTGGTTACTGGGCGGGCCTTCCGACCGCGCAAGAGGTTGAAGCCTGTGCTGGATCGCATACAATCCGGCTATGACGGCGGGGGGCCCACTCAGCGGAACGCGAATCCTGGAGCTCGGCAGCTTCATCGCGGGGCCGTTCGCTGGGCAGTTGCTCGGCGACTATGGCGCAGACGTCATCAAGATCGAGCCGATCTCGGGCGGCGACCCGATGCGCCATTGGGGTGTGCAGCGAGACGGCGACAGCTTGTGGTGGCCGACGATCGGACGCAACAAGCAGTCCGTCTGCATCGATGTCCGCCTCCCCGCGGGACAGGCCCTCCTCCGTCGGCTTTCAACTCACGTCGATGTCATCGTCGAGAACTTTCGACCCGGCCGTCTCGAGGAGTGGGGAGTCGGCTTTGCTGCGCTCTCGGAAGCGAACCCGGCAATGGTCATGGCGCACGTCTCTGGGTGGGGACAAACCGGACCGCGGTCAGCGGCCGCCGGCTTCGGCAGCATCGGAGAAGCAGTGGGTGGCCTGCGCTTCGTCACGGGGAGCCCCGACCGGCCCCCCAGTCGTTACGGCGTGAGCCTTGGCGATGAACTCGCGGGCATGTTCACCGTGATCGGTGTCCTTGCTGCACTCGCTCACGCCCGGACGACGGGCGTCGGCCAGGAAGTCGATGTTGCCATCTATGAAGCCGTCGCGGCGTTGATGGAGTCCTCGCTCGCGGACTTCGAGCTCGGCGGGGTGCTACGCCAACGAAGCGGAAGCGTGCTTCCTGGTGTGGCGCCTTCGAACACGTACCCAACTGCTGACGGCACCGATGTGCTCATTGCCGCGAACGCCGACAGCGTTTACCGACGGCTGTGCGAGGTGATGGGACGCCCGGAACTAGCCACCGATATGCGATACGCCACGCATGCCGCTCGGGCGTCGAATGCAGGCGTGCTCGACGAGGTCATCTCCGCGTGGACGAGGACCTTCGACGCCACACGCCTGTTGGACAAGCTGGAGGCAGCAGGGGTGCCGGCCGGCCGCATCTACACGGCGCGCGACATGCTCACCGACGCTCACTACGAGGCCCGGGACATGGTTCTGAGGATGGCGTCCTATCAGGGGTGGACCGTGCCAATGAACGGCGTCGTTCCAAAGTTCACCCGGACGCCAGGCGCTGTGCGCTCAACGGGACCACGACTAGGCGAGCACACGCGCGACGTGCTCGTCAATATCGCCGGTGTTGACGAGGGCGAATTGGTGAGTCTGCAGCGTGACGGCGTCGTGTGGTGCGCCGCCCCGCTCGATGCCCGGCTCGATCCGGTCCCTCCGCTCTAGCGGTTTACGCAGGAAGGGAGACCTTCCCGGCCGGCGCGTGCCGCACGTCGTCTGCGGTGGGCAGACGGAGCCAGGCCGCGAACTCGAGCTGCAGTCCGTCCGGATCAAAGAAGTAGACCGAGCGCATGAAGACGTCGTCGGTCAGTTCGCGGCTCCAACCCTCCGGACTGTCGTCGTGGTTGATCGGACCGACACAGCGGACGCCCCTATCTCGGAGCTTCTGCGCGTATTCCTCGATCTTCTCGGGAGCGACGTCGAAGGCGATGTGATTCATCGAGGAGATAGCGCTCCGGATGTCACCCTTTCCGGGCAGTGCCGCGGGGGCGGTCACACCCGGCTCGCGCGCCGGCGCGCCTGGGAACCAGAAGAAGGCGAGAGAGTCGCCGTTGCCGATGTCGAAGAAGAAGTGCTGCCCCATGCCGTCAGGCAGCTCGATCGTCTTCGTGAGAGTCAACCCGAGCACATTCTGGTAGAAGTCGACAGTCTGCTGCATGTCACTGCAGACCAGCGCCAGGTGGTTGACGCCACGGACGTTGAACTCAGTCCCAGCCATGTTCGTTTCCTCTCTTCTTGCGACTCAACATACGCCTGGCAGCGATCGTATGCAATTATTCACAGTGCCTGCAGGAGGACACCACCTTGAAGACAGACCTCGACCCGGCAGTTGATGAGTTGGCGTCTCGGTTCATCGCAGCCATCGAGGCCGCCGATACAGCCGGGATAGCGGCCTGCTGCACCGATGACGTCGTCATCTGGCACAACTTTGATGATCGGGAAGTCGAACTCGGCGAGGTTGTTCCGCTGCTGGCCTCGCTTGCCGACCGGGTGCCCGACCTGCACTATGCCGACATCCGGAGATGCGCGACGAACGACGGGTACGTGCAACAACACGTGCTGCGGGGGACGGCCCCGTCCGGCGAATTGCAGCTGCCCGCGTGCTTGGTCGTGGAGGTCCAAGCCGGCTGCATCACGCGTATCGACGAGTATCTCGATCGAGGGTCGCTCGATGTGCTGAAGCGGCCGCACTGACGGCGAGCTGATCACAGGTAGGACGACGTCACTTCCTCCTCCCGCTCACGCAGCTCCGCGGTCGTCCCGGACAGGACGATCCGACCTCTTCGCAAGACGTAAGCGCGATCTGCCGCACGCAGTGCAACGCGCGCATGCTGCTCGACCATGAACACCGCGGCGCCTGCCTTGGCAGCCTCTGTCAGCGCGTCCAGCAGGCGGCGTACGACGAGTGGAGCCAGCCCGAGCGACAACTCGTCCGCAAGCAGCACCTGGGGCTTGGCTGCGAGCACACGCGCCAGCGCCAGCATCTGCTGCTGCCCGCCAGACACGAGGCCGGCTCGCACGTCGAGACGGTCCTCGAGCTCAGGGAAGTAATTGAGCGCAGTCTCGACGGATCCGCTGCCGAGTCGAAGATTCTCGCGACACGTGAGACCCATGAACAGGCATCGGGTTTCTGGCAGAAGACCGAGGCCGTTACGCACGCGCCGATGCAGTGGTCCAAGATTGTCCGCGCCTGCCATCCGGACGGTTCCGGCCAGTGGGCTGATTTGTCCCGACAGCGCGCGGATCGTCGTCGTCTTGCCGGCGCCGTTCGCGCCGAGCAACGCAACGATCTCGCCCGCGTTCACGTAAATGTCCAACTCGGAGACCGCCGGCACTCCGTGATAGCCCGCTGCCAGGCCGCTGGTCTCGATCGCCGCGACAGTCATCGGGAGTCCACCGCCGACTCTGGCTTGCCAGTCGGAAGCTTGTCAGGAGTGCGGGTTGGGGGTGGCTCGGGTGCGTCCTCTATACCGAGGTACGAGCGCACCACCTCAGGGTCACGCCGAACGGCATCTGGCGTTCCTTCCGCGATCACCTCTCCGAACTCGAGCGCCACCACGCGGTCGGAGACCGACATCACGAGGTCCACATCGTGTTCGATGAGCAGAACGGCGATCCTCCAAGTGTCGGCGAGCCGTCGAAGCAGGGTGGTCAGCTCGCGGCGATCGTGATCGTCGAGGCCTGCAGCCGGTTCGTCCAGCATCAGGACTCGGGGGTGAGTGGCAACGGCTCGGGAGATGCCGAGCAGGCGCCGCTGGCCATACGTGAGGTCTGCGGGGGCCCGCTCGAGGGAATCCGTGAGGTCGAACTCCTTCAGGACTGCGACCGCGGCTGGCTCCAGAGTCGGCTGGCGACTCCAGGCAAGGCTGGACAGGTTGGCGAGTCGCCCGTTGCGTTCGGAGGCCACCATGAGGTTCTCGGCGACGCTCAGATCCTCGAAGAGCTCGAGAGATTGGAAGGAGCGGGTGATCCCAGCCCGGCTCCGTCGGTGCGCAGACAGCGTTTGAATCGGCTCGCCGTTGAGCGTGATCTCACCAGTTGCGGTGACGTAGCCAGAGATGGCGTCGACCAGTGTCGTCTTTCCAGCTCCATTCGGACCGATCACACCCAGGACCTCGCCGCCGTGCAGTTCCAGACTCACGTCGTTCACCGCGGCAACGGCCCCGAATCGGACGGTGAGGCCGTGAACGGCGAGCGTCGTCGTCTCGGTCAACGCCAGATCCCCGACGTTGACCGGAGCTAGCGAGACACTGGCGCGCGGCTTGCGCTGCAGTCGTCGCTTCAGCGGTGCGAGTTGCTGGCCGAGGCTGCCGACGATCCCGTCTGGATTCGCGATGACGGTAACCAGAAGCATCACGCCGCCGATGAATTGCAGCCACCTTCCCAGCCCGATGCCACTGATCACCTTGTTGCCGAGCCCCGCAGGCTCAAGCCCAGTTCCGGCCACCGCGCCCGCGATGTAGCCGACGCCGCCGATGACGGCTTCGACGACATAGTTCACCGACTGAAACGGGTCGAAGTTGTCGAAGAGCGCGGTCGGGTAGCGGAACGCGATGAGAATTCCCCCGATGGTGGCCACAATCGACGACAGGACGAAGGCCTGCAGCTTGCTTCCGGCGATGTTGATCCCGAGCGAAGCAGCTGCCCGCTCGTTGCTCCGAACTGCGATGAACCGACGGCCGGCGTTGGACCGTCGTACGTTGCGGACCACGAAGGCGGCCACGACGAACAACCCGAGCGCGACCAGCGAGAATCGCCTCGGATAGGTGGTCTCATCAAACTCGAAGCCGAAGGCCGACGGATATCCCACGTTGATGCCTGCCTGACCACCGGTCAAGTTGACCGAGCTGAAAACGAGTGCATTTAGAGTCGCCGCAAGCCCCAGCGTGACGACGGCCAGCGTCACTCCCCGTGTTCGGACAGCAGGCAGCCCGATAATGACGCCAATTGGTATCGCGGCTATCAGACCGATGATGGCTGCCAGTGGGAGCGGCCATCCGTTCGCCGCGACGAGGCGAGCGGCGACGAGAGCGGCGAGGCCTCCGATTGAGAGCTGCGCGAGCGAGAGTTGCCCGGCGAGGCCGGTCAGGATCACCAGCGACAACAGGATGATCGCGGCTATCAGACAAGTCGTCGCGGCGGCGACCCATTCCACCGGCAGCACGAACTCGATCAACAGCGCAACAACAACGATTGACCCGATCGCCACGGGAGGGGAGATGCGACCAGAACCGAGACGCGGAAGTCGCGCTCCCACGTAGTCGCGCGCTGGCAGCGACTTTCCGCGGGCCATCAGGATGACGATGATCAGCAAAAAAGGCACGGCGTCGGAAAGGTTCGGAAAGGACCTAATGACCGGCGCGTTGCCGTAAAAGGTCAGTTCCGACTGGACGACGCCGATAAACAAGGCGCCCAATGTCGCGGCGGGGAACGAGCCCAGGTTGCCGAACAGCGCTGCGGCAAGGGCCGGAATCAGCAACGACTCCATATTCGAAAGACTCAGCCCGGAGATCGGCGCGGCAAGCACGCCGGCAAGTCCGGCCAATGCACCGGCGAGGGCCCAGTTGCCCCGGGCAATGACCGAGGCGGACCAGCCGAGGGCGCTCAACGCCTCCTCGTTCTCGGCGAGGGCCGCGGTGGCCAAGCCCGCTCTCGTACGTCGGTATCCCCACCACAGCACAGCGGTCAGGACGACGGCCAGCACGAAGATGATGATGTAGTCCACCGTGAGGTGAGCGCCGAAGATCCGCAGGCCGTTGATCGGAAGGAACGCGGGCACGATCTGCGGATCGGAACCGAACTTGAGTTGACATGCGGATTGGATGACGACCAGCACGCCGAGGGTCGCGATCGCTTTGGTCAGCGCTGATGCAGCCCGCAGTGGGCGCATGACGACCATCTGCACGAGCACGCCGAAGACCAAACCGGACAGCACAGCGAGCGCCACTGCCAGGTCGGTGGGCACGTTGAGTGACTCGAAGTAGAAGAGCATGTAGCCGGCACCCACGGCCTGGGCTGCGTTGGCGAAGTTGACTGCGCCGGAGGCGCGGTAGATGACGATGATGCCGAGCGCGAGCAGCGTGTAGACGCCGCCGCTGGCGAGCCCCAGGATCGCGAAGCGGATCGCGTTCGCCACTCGTTTCCCCTTTCGCCAAAGCCCCGCCGGCGCCGCGGCTCAGTCGGAGGAAGAACTGAGCGCGCAGCGGCGGCGGGGCCTCGGGTCTGTCATCTCACGGTGAGACGACGAAGTCCTTCACGTACTGCAGGTCGCTTCCGGTCCAGCGGTACTCGACCTCGTGGTTGTCTCGGTCCTGCGGGTAGCCGGGGAAGACGCCAGCCTGCGTGAGGTCGAACGCGGGGGTCAGTCCGGTGTCCACGTTGTTCATCGACGAGACCGCTGCGAGCAGGTTCGGCCCGGTCAGGTCACTCACGCCCTTGGCGGCGAGGGCGAACATCAGCACGCCCTGGTAAGAGTTCTCGGCCAGCGTGTCGGGGGCCCCGGCCTCGCCGGTGGCGCCCTGGGCCTTCATGTCCGCAACGAACTGGTCGAGCGTCGGCTTCTGCACGCCGGAGCCGGGCACGTAGTAGGTGCCATCGACAGTGAGCTGCCCGCTCGGGAACTTCACGGGTGCATAGAGCGCGGGGACGATCGTCGCCAGGTTGGTGTTTACCGGAACGTGCGATCCGCTCTTCTTGATTGCCGTCAGTATGCCGACCACGGCCTGGGGGCCGCCGATGAGCGACAGGCACTTCGCGCCACCGGACAGAGCGGTCGCGACGTAGCTCGTGAAGTTGGTCGTGGTTGGCGGGTACAGGTATTGCTTGAACGTCTTTCCGCCGCCCTTCAAGAAGGCGTCCTTGATGAACTTGATCCCGTCGGTGGTCCCTGGCTGATTGACCGCGATCGTCGCCGCCACGGTGCATCCGCCGCCGTCCTGGGCAAGGAGCGCACCTTCGCCGGTGTAGTCAGTGGCGCTGGCATTGATCGGGAACGAAACCGGGCTGGTGTGGTCGATCGGGTTGATGTCCGTCGAGGCAAAGTAGGGGATCTTCGCCTTCTCGAGCGCGGGGATGAAGTTGGTGTCGTAGATCGAGAGGCTGCCTACTGCGGCAACCACATGCTCTGAAACGGCTTTGCGGCCGCAGGCAGCGTCGTTGTTCGGATTGCCTTGGTCGTCGCAGACCACGAGCTCGATCTTGTGGCCGTTGACGCCCCCTTGGCTGTTCAGGCGCGCGACGGCTGCTTTCGCTCCGGTCACCATTTCAGGAAGTGCGTAAACCGGGCCCGAAATGGCGCCTTCGATCATCACCTTCACTGCGGCGCTGCTCGAGCTGCCATTGGCCTGCGGTTTGCTCCCACCCGAGCTGCTGGAGCTGCAGCCGGCGGCGAGTAATGCGACCGTGACGCCCGCAGCAAAGGTGCAACAGATTCGCGACTTGCTCGCGACCATCAGGATCGCCTCCGTTCAGCGGCTGTGTACAATCTCGCGCACCGTAACAGTCCGACGGCACACCGTCCACGAAATCCAAAACCGTTGGGAAATCGTTGTCTCATAACAGATTTGCACTGGACTCATAGCCGTTCCCGGTGGATCGGCGCGGTCGCCCTCTCGAGGCACATCCCATGCAACTTGGCCGTCACCTCGACCTCGTCCAGAGCATCGAACGGCTCGAACAAGTCGTCCCGAGCTGTGATCTCCGCGGTGCGGGACGCAACTTCTTCCACCGTCAGATTCGGGTCGAAGATGCCATTCGTGACCGCAATGACGATCTCGGCTACCCGGCCTCCACCGGCGCTGAGCACCCGACCATTCCACGCGCACGATTCATGCGCGAGATAACCGACGACGTTGCTCACCAGGTCGGGGGGCACGTGATCGGCGAGGTCGCCATACACGGTGCCCGCCATGCGCGTCTGAGCGACCGGCGCCAGGCAGTTGACCTTGATCCCGTGTGGCGCGCCCTCGATCGCCAAGGAGCGAGTGAGGCCGTCGATGCCCATCTTCGCGGCGGCGTAGATGGTCGCGCCGCCCATCCCGAAATAGCCCACGCCTGAGCCCGTGTTGACGATGCGTCCGTAGCCGCGGTCAAGCATGTGTTGCCAGACCGCCTTGGTCGTCCAGAACGAACCGAGCAGGTGCGAGGCGAACGCTGTTTCCAGGCGCTCGACGTTCAGATCGGCCATCGATGATCGGCCGGTCGTGCCAGCGTTGTTGACCACGATGTCGACGCGGCCGAAGGTGGCAAGCCCACGCTCGATCAGCGCTGCGGCGCCGTCGAGCGTCGCGACGGAGTGACCGTCGGCGATCGCAATGCCGCCCGCCCGTGACACCTCTTGAGCGACTTTTTCGGCTGCTGTCGAACTGCCGCCAGTGCCGTCGACGGCACCGCCCGTGTCGTTGACCACCAGGCGAGCACCGCGCTCCGCAAGCAGGAGCGCGTGCGCCCGGCCGAGGCCTCCGCCCGCACCGGTCACCACCGCGACGCGATCGTCGAAGCGCAGCACGTCAGCCGCCGTGACTCTCAGACTTCGTGGCGTCACGAGTCAGGAACTCGATGAACGCGCCGTGTGTCGCACGCGGATGCACCCAGAGCTGTTGTACCGGACCCCACGGGGACTCGGGTGGAGCGACCGTGGGCGGGCCCAGGATCGGCACACCCGCCGATGCGAGTGACTCCGCCAAGGTGTGCACGTCTTCGCATTCGAACACGGTCATGTAGTGGCCATAACCGCGTGTCTTTGCCACTTTCGCCACCGCCGCTGCCGCTCTCCGGGTGACGTCGACCGGCGACACAATCTCGAAGTTGCTTTCGTCGCTCAGTCGGAAGACGGCCGTTTGTAGTCCCCAGCGGTCGGTGGTGTACTCGGCCCAAGGGTCGAGCCCGAGGAGTCGGAAGTCTCGGACGGCGCTTTCGTAGTTGGGAACCGCGACGGCGTGTGTGAACAGACGCATGCCATCCGTCCGGACCGCTTCCTCGTGGCCCGGTGTGCGGAAGCTCAATAGCTGGACGAATGCTCCCGCCGTGGCTCGGGGCTTCAGCCATAGAACGTCGCAGGCAATCCCACGGGCCTCGGGTGGCGAGTCGGGCGGGCCGACCACATCGACCCCTGCGGTGCGCAGGCGATCGTATGCAAGATGGACGTCGTCGACTTCGAAGCATGTGAGGTATGGGCCTTCACCGCGGCGCTGCAGGAAGGCAGCGACCGTGCCGCCGACGACCGCGTCGGCGTCGATTGCCGCTACGAGCTCCAGATAGGTTCCGCCAGGAAAACCAAACGTCGCCGTGTCCAAACCGATGTCGTCGCGCCGGAATCGGTTGCTCAGGGCGAGACCGAGCCGCTCGTAGCTGTCCACTGCGCGATCGAGGTCCTGCACTGCCACCACTTGGCCCAGCAGGCGCCGGACGCCGCTTGGCGATGTCTCGATCACCTGCACACCTTCCGCCGGTCGAGAAGCGATTGTATACATAAATTGGCGATCGCCACAGACATACGGCGACGTCGCTGCGTGGCTCAGCCTTTGAACTCGGGTTTCCTCCGCTCTCGGAACGCCGCGGTGGCCTCCTGCAGGTCGTCACTGAGGACGCACAACGTCTGGGTGCGGTCTTCCATCGTCAACGCGGTCTCGAGGGACCCGGCGGCAAGCGACGCGTTGAGCGCCTCCTTCGACATGCGCAGTGCAAGCGGTGCTTTCTCGAGGAGCACGCCGGCCGTTGCCCGGGCCACATCGAGCACGCTCTCTCCTGGCTCGGCGAGGCGCGCCAGTCCGATCCGGTCCGCCTCCTCAGCCGCCACCCGACGACCGGAAAGCAGAATCTCGCTTGCGCGACCGCCAACGATCCGTGGTAGCAGGTAGCTCGCGCCCATCTCGGAGACCGACTGCCCGATGTTGATCTGGGCTGCCTGGAAGTAGCCCTCCGGGGCGACCAAGCGGATGTCGGATGCCATGACGATGGAGAAACCACCACCGACCGCCGGTCCGTTGACTGCCGCGATCACGATCTGCGGAATCCGGCGCAGGTAGAGGACGACGTCGCTGTATCGGCGTTGGATGCCGGTCCAATGCCGCTCCGTGCTGATCCCGGGCGAGGGCGGAAAGCCCTCGTCGCTGAGGTCAGCACCGGCGCAGAATGCCCGGCCGGTGCCGGTGAGGATGACACAGCGGATCGAGTGGTCATGAACGAGCGCCAGCAGCTGGTCGGTGAGCTCCTCGATGAGGGTGGGTGACAATGCATTGAGCCGGTCGGGCCGGGCCAGCTCGATGACGCGGAGTCCCGGAGCGTCGTCGTGCACGCGCAGCGTGGTCGGGGTCATCAAGCCTCCGTGTCGATCGAGTCGTATTCGGCCCGGAGCTCCTTTTTCAGCACCTTGCCAGACATGCCGCGTGGAAGGGGTGCCTCGCGAAGAATGACGCGCTTCGGAACCTTGTATCGGCCCAGTCGGTCTCGGCAGAAGTCGAGGATTTCCTGCTCCGACGTCACGGCCCGGGGCCGGGCAACGACCACCGGCACCTCGCCCCACCGCGGATCGGGGACGCCGATGACGGCTGCCTCCTCGAGTGCGCCGACCTCGGCCAGCACTCGCTCGATCTCGGCCGGATAGATGTTGAGTCCTCCGGAGATGAGCATGTCTTTCTTCCGGTCGACGATCTCGAAGTAGCCATCGGCGTCGACGCGCGCGAGGTCTCCGGTGTGCAGCCAGCCGTCAACGATTGTTTCGGCTGTTGTCGTCGGATCGTCCCAGTAGCGCTCCATCACCTGCGGGCCGCGGATCACCAGCTCTCCGACGTCACCGACGGCGCATTCCTTACCGTCGGGATCGAGGATTCGGGCTTCACATTGTGGGGTCGCCAAACCGGTCGACCCGATGCGGCTGATTGCCTGGTCTCCAGGGAGGATCAGGTTCAGCCCTCCACCCTCGGTCAGCCCATATTGCTGCGCCAATGGCAGTCCTTTGCGTGCGTAATGTCGCACCAGTTCCACGGGTATTGGTTGGCCGCCGGTAGCGAGCGTTGTGAGTGAGCTAAGGTCCGCTGCCTCGAACGCCGGTGCGGTGGCCATCGCCATCAGCACTGCGCCGACGGCGATGAACGCAGTCACCTTGTGCTGCTCGATGATTGAGAGGGCGCGTTCTGCCTCGAAGGAAGCATCCAGTACGACGATCGAGCCCGCGACGTACAAGGGCATCCACATCGAGACGAGACCGCCGGTGAACGCGATGGCGTAAGGGATGTAGCCGACGTCCGAGCTGTTCCACTCGTCGCACGTGATGCGCTCGAGCGCAGTTCCCATGACGTTGCGGTGGCTGAGGACGGCGCCCTTCGGCAGCCCGGTGGTGCCGGACGTGTAACAGATGAACGCCGGATGTTCGGGCGGGAAGGTAGCCATCGGGTCTACGGGGTCGGACTCTGCAATCAGGGCCTCGTATTCAGCTGCGGCTTCGAGCCGCGCTGCCGGCGCGTCGTCGGTCTGTCGAATGACGACACCCCGCCAGGCGGCCTTCGGGCCGGCCAGCTCCGCGAGCGGCCCGAGCAGCGAGGCATACCCGACGATGAGACTCGTGCCCGAGCGTTGCACGATCTCGTCCAGCTCCGAGGGTGCGAGCCGGTAGTTCAGGGGGACGAGTATTGCGCCCATCTTGAGCACGGCGAGCACGGTCTCGCAGAACTCGATGCAGTTCGTCGTGAGCAGTGCGACTCGGTCGCCTTTGCGCACTCCGAGGCTCATCAGCCCTTGTGCGAGCCGCGACGTCCGCTCGTCGAGCTCCCGCCACGTCACGGTCCTGTCGTCCATCACGAACACCGCACGGTCACCCATCCGGCGGCTCCAATACCGGATCGGCCCAGCTAGGTTCATGTCGGCTCCTTCCCGCGGTCGGCGCGCGTCCAGGCCGTCACCACGAGTTCGGCCACGTGGCGAGCACGCTTCGGCGACCAGTGGAGCGACCGTTGCTGAGGTCATGAAGCCGTCCGCCGAGGATCGCGCGGGTGTCGGCCGGGTCGATGATCTCGTCGACGCGCATCAGTGCTGCTGCCGCGTAGATCGAGTTGTCCTGAGACAGCGCTTCCGCGTGTTCGCGTGTTGCGCGATCTCGTTCTCCCGGATCCATCGCATCGAGCTCACGACGATTGAGCACCCGTGCGGCGACCTGCGGGTCCATGAAGCCGATCTGCGCACCAGGCCAGGCGAAGATGGAGTCTGTCCCCATGCCGGCGCCGCCGAGACAGGCTGTCGCAAGACCGTATGACTTGCGGATGATGACGGTGAGAATCGGCACGGAAGCGAGCGCCACCGCCTGGTGCAGCATCATCGCCTTGAAGAGCATGCGCTCGTGCTCGACGTTGGTGCCCACCATGAAGCCCGGGGTGTCCTGGAGAATGACGACCGGGACTCCGAACGCGTCACAGGTGCACAGCAGCCGCACGATCTTGTCGCAACCTTGCGGAGTGAGCGCACCCGCCGTGCGCAACGGTTGACTGGCGACGACACCCACCGAATGCCCGTTGATGGCAGCGAGCCCGGTAACGACCCCCGCGCCGACTCCGGGACGGAGCTCCAGGAAGTCGGCGTCATCGATAAGCAGATCGAGCAACCGGCGTACGTCGTACGGCGACCGCAGATTGCCCGGCACGACATGACGTAGCCGCTCGTCCCTATCCAGTGGCGGGTGCTCCGTCTCGCAGACGCGTGTGCTCCAGGAATTCGACGGGAGGAACTCCAGAAACTTGCGCACTGCAATGCTGAGCTCGTCCAACGTGTCGGCCGCTATGTCGATCTGACCGGTTCGTTTCGCATGCACGTCGACGCCGCCGAGCTCGTCGAAAGTGGGCTCTTCTCCGGTCGCTTCGGCGATCACCAGAGGTGACGTCACGGCGAGACAGCTGCCACGCAACTGGACTGTGAGGTCGCTCAGCGCCGAGACGAGCGACGAGCCGCCGAAACTCTCACCTATGATCGCGCTCACCAGTGGAATCGCCCGGTTGCGGCGGGACATGTAGGTCATGGGGTCCATGCGTGAGTGACCCCGTGCTCCCAGCGTGTCGGGAATGCGCGCGCCCCCCGTTTGTCCCAGGTAGATGAATGGGTTTCCCGCCCGCTCGGCCTGTTCGTACAACCGATGGACCTTCGCGGCAGCCACCGTCGCCGTGCTGGCGCGCTTGATTCGTGCGTCGTCGGCGACCACCGTGACAGGGCGACCGTTGATGCGACCGTGGCCACCGATCTTGCCGTCGCCAGGTGTCGTCGCCGCATCAGCGAGGCGATCCGAAGTAGCGAGGGTGCCGACCTCGACAAAGCTGCCCGGGTCGAGCAGACGATGTATGCACTCCCGGGCTGGGGGAGCGGGTGCGGATGACGTCCGTGGTGTCGCGTCGCGCGCAATCTCAAGTCGCGCCGCTAGATCTGCAACGGCATCAGCGGACGCGTCGCTCATGATGCTGCTCCGTTGAGCTGATGCGTCAACGCCACGAGGCTGGTTAGGAGGTGGCCGACGAGCATCGTCGCTACGCGGTCGGTCAAGGCGCCTGACGAATCGAACCGGGTCGCCGCTCGCGTGACGAAGACCTCGGGAAAGTTCACGACATGGCTTCGCGTGAAGACGAACAGTGAGCGCAACTGAGTTTGTGCTCTAGCGGTGCCGAGGATGCTCGTCGATGCGCCCATGATCGCTACCGGCTTGCCCTCGAGTCCGCCTTCTCCCGGAGGCAGCGACACCCAGTCCAGTGCGTTCTTCAGCACGCCCGGGACGCCGTAGTTGTACTCCGGCGTCGCGATGACCACTGCGTCAGAGGAACGGATGGCGGCGCGAAGCGCGGCGACCGCAGGAGGGTCGCCTTCGTCTGCCACATCGGCATCGAAGAGCGGAATGTCGCGGATCCGATCGAACACCTCGATCTCGACCCAGGGTCGACCGATTTGCACCGCGTTCGCAAGCAGCATCGTATTGAACGACTCTCGGCGAAGGCTCCCGGACAAGCCCACGGCGCGAACCGGTTGCGCCGTGGCCGATGGCATCGGTGCGGAACTGGCCGTCATCCGAGTGTCTGCCCGCCGGTCGCGTTGACGGCCGTGCCAGTGACGAAGCTGGCGTCATCGCTGCAGAGAAAGGCCGCTACCGAGGCGATTTCCTCGGGCTCGGCGATCCGCTGCAAGGGAATCGACTTGAGCCATGACTCCGTCTGACCCTTCTCTGCCAGGCGGTCGCGGACGGGTTGCGAGGCATGTGTGTGGATCATGCCGGGACTGATGGCGTTTGCGGTGATGCCATAACGCCCCAACTCTGCGGCGAGGTTCTGCGTGAGCACGATCACACCGGCCTTCGCTGCGGCGTACGACGCCATGCCGGTGGTGCCGTTTGCTCCCGGGAGAGCGGCAGCCGAGGCGATGGTGACGATGCGGCCACCTCGACCACCCTTCACCATTGCCGCGGCCGCCGCCCTAGCGGTGATGAACACGCCTTTGAGGTTGACGTCCAGTACCCAGTCCCACTCAGGCTCGGACAATTTGAGGATCGATGCGATCCCGTTGCCGAACCCGACGCCACCGGCCATGGCGCAGCAGAAGTCGAGGCCGCCCAGCTCCGCGACGGTCTGGTCGACAGCGGCGTGCATGGCGTCCCAGTCCCGGACATCGGCTTCCAGCCGTAGGGCTCGTCGACCCATGCCCTCGATCTCGGCAATGAGCTCGGACAGCTCGTCGGCGCTACCGACGCCGTGCGTCGGGGCGTGGGCCGGCGGCCGAGCAACGTCGAGACAAGCAACGTCAGCGCCCTCTGCTGCAAGCCGCAACGCAGTCGTTCGCCCGATGCTTCGACGTCGCGCAGTGCCGGTGACGAGTGCCACCTTGCCCGCGAACCGAGTTGTCACGTGACCTCCTGCGATCTGTGCGGTTGTCCGGGCTCGTGCGCTGCACGGTCGAACTGTGCCGCCAACGCGCGCCAGGCAAGCTCGTCGTTGAACTGCGAGCCAAGGTCGGGAAGCTCGGCAAGGTCTTCAGGCGGCACTGACGCGGGTGTTGCCCCTAGCCGAGCGAGCTGCAATGTCACGGACAGGAGAACGTCCAGATTGACTGCCGTGACCAGAGCGCTCTCTACGGTGGGACCCACGGCCACGATGCCGTGGCCGCGGAGCAGGCAGACATCGCTCCTGCCCATAGCGGCCGCGACCTCGTCCCCCAGCGCGTCATGGGACACGAGAACCGAGCGCGGATAAACCGGCACTCCCTGACGAGCCAGTCGCAGCGCCGGGATGTTGAACGCGCCGAAGACCGGCCTCGGTTCCAGATCGCTCAGCCCACAGAGCAACGCCGACATGGGATGCGCATGAACGACCGCACCGACGTCGGGGCGGGCCGCGTAAATCCGGGCATGGAGCGGTAGCTCTTTTGGCGCATCCCACGCCTCACCGTCGACGACCCGGCCGCCCTTTACCCGCCGTACGTCGGTGGGCTGCGTGAACAGGACCCCCTGCTCGGCACGGCCGCGGCAGCGGATGAGCATGGTGTCTTCGTCGACCCGAGCGGAGACATGGCCGAGCACGCCGTCGACTAGTCCCTTGCCGGCAAGGATCCGGCACGCTTGCGCGATGGTGCCGCGCGCATCGAGGTCACCGGACACCGATGCCTCCGTCGATGCGAAGAACCTCACCCGTCATCCCCTTGGCGGCATCGGACGCCAGGAAGACGTAGGCGGCAGCAAGATCCTCGGGCTGGAGTGCGATCTGCAACGGAGTCCGTGCCTCGATCTGCGCCTTGCGGTCGGGCCTGTCGTCGAGGCGGTTGCCGGCCAGTCCAAGACTCGACAACCCGCGCAGATCTGTGCGCACTGTGCCGCCGGGAGCGACTCCGTTGACACGGATGTCCGGCGCAAGCTCGTGCGCGAGCTGCACTACTGCGCCGCGCAAGGCGAACTTTGACGCGACGTATAACGCACCTCCGCGCCCCGGGTAGTAGCTCGAGCTGGAAAGAGTGATGACGATGCTTCCTCGCTGTCGGCGGAGTTCGGGCGCGGTAGCACGGACGGCGAGAAATGCGGAGCGGACATTCACGCTGAAGATCTCGTCGAACGCCGACTCGAAGGACTCGGGCGGGATCTCCAGGAGCGGCCGGTAGTCGTCGAAGACCCCGACGAAGACCGCCAGGGAGTCGACTCGGCCGAAGTGCTCGACAACGGCTCCGATCGCGCTCGCGATTTCTTCTGCGGAGGTCGCGTCGGCCCGCAGTCCCAGCATCGATGGCGCGGCCTGCGTTAGTGAGTCGATCTTGTCTTGGTCGCGATCGACAACGGCGACCATGGCGCCGGCACAGCTGAAGGCGTCGGCTGCCGCCCGGCCGATGCCGGAGCCGGCACCGACGCACACCACCACGCGCTGCTCCAACACACCGGTCATTCGCCGTCACCCGGCTCAGACGCGTAACGCCCCAGCAGCTCCGTCAGCGCGCTGTCCGAGGACCCGGCCAGTGCCTCGAGTTCGAGCGGACACAGCTGGATCACGACGCCGCGGCGTGGTGCGGCGATCTCCAGGCGCTCCCCGTTCCGTGTGAGCACCTTCCGGACAACTACGTCGGCGAACTCGTTCGCGATGCGCAGCGACTGTCCGCTGACGGGTTCTTCTGCGTCGGACATTGCATGCGCCTACAGGAAGATGGCGAGGTTCTGGGTCCGGAGAACGGACTCATCAACGGTGATTTCTCGCCGGGCGATGAGGAACCGGTCACCGGACTGCCGAAGCACGTCGCGCCGGTAGGCCGAAACCCATTCGGCGGCACGGACGTCCAAGCGGCTGCGGAATAGCAGTAGGTAGCTGTCGACTTCGAACTCGTCCGCTCGCTTGGTGGGGGAAACCTGCACGTTGCTGATGAAGCGACGCGTCCGCGACGGTGGGTTCTCGGTCCACGCGTATTCGCCTCTGAGTCGCTCGACCCGCTTACCGAGGGAGTAGCGATCCTCGTCGAAGTGCGCCATTGCACCCAGAACGTTGGTGTTGCTGCCAGCGGCAACCGTGACCTGGACCGGCATCACGTATAGGACGTCGTCCGACATGAGCTCCAGCCACTGCGTGTAGGCCGCTCGGTCCAACAGCGATGCCTCGTGGTAGAGGAATGCGCTGATCGCATAGTGCAGCTCGACGCCGACAACACCCACCAGCGGTGCGGCCATCTCAGCCTCCGGCCGGCACGGCTTGCAGCGCCTCCGGGCCGACTGGCACCGGCCTGCGGATGTATTCGCACCACCGGCGGAGCACCTCGCGCTGGTTGTACTCCCCGTAGCCGGTGAATGCTCGGCCCGGACCGGGCCAGCCGGGGATCGGCGCGGCAAGGGTGCCACCGCGCGGGTCAAGACCCATCGTGTTGTCGAGCTCGACGGAGGCCGCGAAATGACCTCGGCTCACTGTCGTGATGGAGGTCCAGTTCTCGACATCGTCCTGCTCGAACATGCCGGACGATCCGAAGCACATGAGATACGCACGGTACGAATCGCGCTTGTAGCCCTCCGGCGCGTTCTTGTCGACAGCAAACCAGGACAGTACTTCGGTCTCCGTCGCACTGACCGGCTGCCACGCGCGCAACGAGATGAATGGCACGACGGGTCCGTCTCGATGCACTTGCGGCCAATTGTGAACCAGGCTGAGATTCGGAAACAGCGTTGCTGCGGACACGATGAAGCCCGCTTCACCGATCATCCGCTGCTGGTCCGTCGACCATTGCTCGCGCATCCGCGCGATCATTTCGGCCGGGTAGCCGATGTGAGTCAGGTTGCTGGTGAAGTCCGTTGTTGGCAGCTTGTACGTCGTTCCACCACCGCACTCGGCCCAGTAGAGCGCGCCCTCCTTGCGCTTGCGGGCCTTGGGTTCGAGGAACAACCCGATCTCGACCACGCTGGCATGCGTGTGTGGCGTGTGATAAGAGTCGCCGGCAAAGTTCTCGGCACCGATCTTCCAGTTGCTGTTGACCCGCCAGCGTTGCGGTCCACGCAGCTCGATTCCGTCCTCGCTCTGGTTGACGTACAGGTCGAGGTAGTAGGTGAAACCGGCAAGGTAGGTCTCGAGCGGTTCGACGGCTGGGTCGAGGCACGCGAACACCATGCCGCGGTGGATCTCGACCCGCGGGGCGGGAACTAGGCCCATGCTCTCCCGGCGAAGTCCGACGTCGCCGCCGTAGGCATCGACATGGAACGGCACGCCGACGAGCTGCCCCGTGTTCTTGTAGGTCCAAGCGTGGTAAGGGCAGCGAAAGTGAGAGGCGTTACCGGCTTCGGCGCGGCATACCTGCATGCCCCGGTGCCGGCACATGTTGAGGAGCACGCGGACAGCGCCCTGCTCATCTCGAACAACGATGAAGGAGTCGTCGACAATGCGTCGTACGACGTAGTCGCCGGGCTGCGGGATCTCGGAGACATGCGCGAGGAACTGCCACGAACGCGAGAACAGGCGCTCCTTTTCCAGCCGGAAGACTTCGTCATCGCTGTAGATCGACGCTGGAATCTTGCCGCGGCTGATGCGGTCCGTCAGGTAGTCGACGTCCACGCTGCTCCTCTGTTCGGCCTCGCTGCGGCGGAGCGTAACGACGCCGACTTCGCGCTACAAATAGCCATGAGAGACGTCATTTCTCAGTTCTGACTATGGAATGGTCGGGGCCGGGGCTCGGCGAGCTGTCCTCATCAGGTCGCGGTCGCCCGCGGCCCAGGAGACCGTGAAGATGTAGTGGAAGATTCGCCAGGCCTCCGGTGTTCGTCGCAATTCGATGCGGTAGCTTCCGCTGCCGGTCCACCGCGCTCCGGCGGCAGCGCCGGCGCCGGCGTGCGTTGCCTGGACCTGCGAGACGCAAAGAGCCCCGGCGGTCGTGGCCCAAGCTCGGTGGTTCGTCACCAGATGCTGCGTCCCAGCGAAGCGATCAAGAACGGTGCCGAGATACGCCGCGAACTCGTGGCCCGGAAGGGTCTGCGGCTGGCCGCCGAAGACGCTCACATAGTCGACTACAAGTGGGTCGTCGAAGATCTCGCCCAGCGCATTCCACTCGCGGGCATCAATGCTCCACGCCATGCGTCGACAGGTCTCGACGACTGCCGCGCCATCCTCTGGCAGTAGCGGCGCCAATTCCAGCTGAGGCACCGGCCGATTGTATACATCCGGTGGAACGCGCGTTCAGCGTTCGACGGAATCGCCCGAGGAAGCCCTTCGCTACTCCGCAGATCGCCCCCGAGGCGTGCGAGGCAGACCCAGCACGCGTTCGGCCAGCATGTTCTTCTGCACTTCGTCCGTGCCGCCGCCGATGTGCAGCCCGATCGTTCCGAGCATGTGTCTGGCGTAGGACGTCATGCCCCATTCACCGGTGTCGGCGACCAGTCGCATCCCGCCAAGCCGTGCCGCCACCGCGTCCATCGCGTCGAGGAAGTCGGTGGCCACGAGCTTGGCGATCGATCCCTCGGGACCGGCAGGGATGCCGGCAGTCAGCGCCGCGAGGGTCCGTTGGGCGTTCAGGTCCAGGATCCGTCGGCGAATGTAGAGGGACACGAGGTCGTCGCGGACGAGCGGGTCCTCATGAACGCCGAGGTGCCGCGCCATCGCCACCAAGCGGTCAACCGAACCCCCCAGGCCCGCCAGCGGGAGAGCGACGTGCTCGTGTCCCAACGTCGTCATGGCGGTTGCCCACCCGGCGCCGACGGGGCCTATTCGCAGGTCGTCGGAGACGTGGACGTTCTCGAAGAGGACCTCGTTGAAGTTGCTGCCGCCGGTGATCTGGCGGATCGGCGTCACCGTCAGACCGGCGGCGTCCATGGGTACTAGGAACACGGAGAAGGCCTGGTTGCGGGGGGCGGAGCTTTCGGCTGTCCGCGCAAGAAGCATGCCGAAGTCGGCAACATGCGCCATCGACGTCCAGATCTTTCGCCCTTTGACCCGCCAGCTGCCATCCTCCTGCTGGGTCGCTCTGGTCTTCAACGAGCCCAGGTCGGAACCGGCGCCGGGCTCGGAGAAGAGCTGGCAGAAAAGCAACTCGCCCCGCACTCCTCGCGAGACGAACCGGCTCTTCTGCTCTTCATCCCCGGCTGCGAGGAGCGTCGGCATGACCATGCCGAAGCCGATGTTCCAGACCTCGTTGAACGGAACCTGGTAACACCCCTCCGCAAGCTGGTAGGCGAAGCCGTGGGCGGCCGTCAGCCCGCGTCCGCCGTACTTTTCCGGGAACGCGATGCCGCCGAACCCCGCCTCGTGCCTGAGCGCGAGCCACTCCCGAGCCGCTTCGACCTCGGCGCGCTCGCGCTCGTCGTCCCAGCAGGGGAGAACATCGACCTCTTCGGGCCCGTGCCCCCAGGCGAAGGCATCGATGGGAGCTCTCACCGAGCGCAGCCAGGCATGCGCCTGCTCGACGAACGCTTCGATCGTGATCACGTTGAGTCACCGCAGGCGGCAGATGTCGTTGCTACGCTCCCCGCGTGGCCATCAGCTCGAGGGTCTCGCTGCACAAGCTGGAAGTGTTTGACGCGGTCGTCACGCGGGGCGGGATCACCAAGGCAGCCGACTATCTGGGTGTCGCCCAGCCGGTTGTGACGGCGCACATCCGTTCGCTCGAGGAACGCGTAGGCGTCACGTTGTTCGGCAGAGCCGGGCGCAACCTCGAGCTGACCGAAGCCGGCCGTGCTGTTCACGAATGGGCGGTCGGCGTGCTGCGGAGCACTAGGGCCCTCTCGCGCGACCTGGACAGCGTCTCGGGCGGACTGCAGGGCACGGTCGCGCTTGCGACCAGCATGTCGATCGGGAGCTACCGGCTCCCGGGCTTGCTCGGTCAGTTCCTGCGCGACCGACCGGCGGTCGAGCTCCGCGTCGACATTCTCGATGCGGCGCACGCCATCGCTGATACGGACGCCGGGCACAACGACTTTTCTGTTGTTGTTGTCGAGGCTCCGCCGGTGAACCAGTCCCTGGCTGCGGAGCCCTTGGGCACGGAGGACCTGGTCATCGTCACGGCGGCCGCCGGACCGCCGGATGGGCAGCAGGTGACGGTGGATGAGCTGCACCGATTGCCTTTCATCGAGGCTCAGCGTGGCTCGCTGCGTCGTTCGTTCACGGATCGCGAGCTCGACCGGATCGGGTTGGCCAACCGGCGAGTGCTCATCGAGCTCGGGCACCCCGAAGCGATGAAGCGCGTAGTCGCAGCCGGGCTCGGGGTGTGCTGCCTGTTCCGCAGTGCCGTGCAGCGCGAGCTCGACGATGGCGATCTGCGGGAGCTCACAGTGGGCGACAGTCGTATGTGGGGGACGCTTTATCTCGTCCACCGCAAGGACAAGGTCTTCTCCGTCGCGCAATGTCAGCTCATCGAGCGGTTGCGCGTTCATCTCGGTGGCGGGTGATCCGCGCCTCATATCCCGAGCCGTTCGGCTAGGACCCGACGGTGGTGACGAGGGTTACCCCACAGCTGCTCGGACGTCTTGGCCCGTTTCAGGAACAGATGCGCGTTGTGTTCCCAGGTGAAGCCGAGCGCGCCATGCAGATGGATGTTCATCGCCGCGATCGCAGTGAACACCTCGGAGCAGAAGGACTTCGCGATGGGTGCCGCGACGGGAACTTCGTCCGGCGCATTACCGTGCGCCCAGGCGGCGTAGGCCACGAGCGACCGCGCCGATTCGACCGCGACAAGCGCATCAGCGCACCTGTGCTTGATCGCTTGGAACGTGCCGATTGCCGCGCCGAACTGTGTGCGGTGCTTGGCGAACGCCACCGAGCTGGCCAGCGCCTCGTCGGCGCCCCCGACCTGCTCTGCCGCCACGGCAATCGCGCCCACATCCAGCAGGCGACGCAGCACCTGTTCCGGAGACGTGGCGGCGATGAGCTGAGCAGGTGTCTTCCTGAACTGCACTCGGGCGAGTCGACGCGTCGCGTCCAGCGTCGGCATCTGCGCACGCTCCAACCCTTGAGCGCTCGCGTCCACTGCGAACAGGCCGAGCCCGCTCGCGCGCGTTGCGGGCGTGATCAGGAGATCAGCGGTGTGGCCGTCGAGGACGAAGTCCCGGGTCCCGTCGAGGCGGAAGCCGTCCGGATCCTCCGTGGCGGTCACGCCGGATCCAGCGCTCCCGCGCTCACCGTCGGCCTCGGTCAACGCCACGCTGAGCCGCGTCTCGCCCGACGCCACGCGGGGAAGGAGACGTCGCCGCAGTTCCTCGTCATCGACTTCCAGCAAGGCTTGTACACCAAGCACCGCGGTCGAAAGGTACGGCGCGCACGTCAGGCGTCGGCCCATCTCTTCGAGGACGATGGTCTGTTCGACGAGGGAGCATCCACTGCCGCCGTACGTCGTCGGCACTGTCAGTCCTGTCAGCTCGAGCTGGGACCCGAGCATGCGCCACAGCTGGGCGTCGAATCCGGACTCTGTCGCCATCTGCGCCCGCACGTCATCCTCACCGCTGTGCGCATTCAGGAATCGACGGACAGACTCGCGTAGCTGCTGATGGCCATCGTCGCGCTGAAATGGCGCGCCCGTGAGCGTTGTGAGTGTCATGGCCGCTGCGATGCGCGGAGTTCGGCGGCCATCGACCGGCCGCGCGCGGTGATCCGCTCTCGTCGGGTTGCGACGACGGCGGGGTCATGATGCTCCGCTTGCCATTGGCGGGCCGCTGTCTCTTCCCACCGGAGCGCCTGGCTCCTCGGCAGCGTCTCGGTTTGGTCATACATGCGTCTGATCGCTGCGACCGCCGCTTCGTCGTTGTCCGTGATCTCGGCGGCGATCGACATGCACGCGGGAAGGAGGTCCTGATGTGGCACGACACGGTTCACCAATCCCCACGCCATCGCCATGTCGGCGGGCACGAACGAACCGGTGAAGGACATCTCGCGGGCCCGTGCTTGACCGATCCATCGCGGAAGGTTGACGGTGAGTCCGGCGCCTGGCACCTGTCCGACGCGTGCGTGCGTATCGGCGAAGACTGCTCGCTCCGACGCAACGAGGAAGTCGCAGTGCAGCGCGAGTTCGAGACCGCCCGCGACGGCCGGCCCATTGATCGCACCGATGACAACGGTGTTGGGCGCATCCCACGGCCATCGCGAGGCGGCCGCGTCCGGGAGCCCGAGATTTCCGCCGGTCGTCCCGAGCTCGTGCAAGTCGAGTCCGGCGCAGAACGCCGGATCGGTTCCGGTCAGCACGATCACCCGGACGTCGTCACGGCCGGCGGCCTCGTGCACTACTTCTGGCAGCAACCTGATCACGGTTGTGTCGAGGGCGTTGCGACGATGCGGCCGGTTGAGGGTGACGAGAGCGACGCCGCCCTCAACTGCAAGCAGCACACTCTCGTCGCTTGTCGATGGGTTCTTCATCGCTTGACTCAGATCACTCGCGACTTGCGCCCGGCCCAGTAAGGGTCGCGCAGTCGACGCTTGTAGAGCTTGCCGTTGGCATCTCTCGGCAGCTGCGCCTCGATGCGATAGTCCCGCGGGCACTTGAAGCCGGCGAGATGTTGCCGGCAGAAGGTGTCCAGCTCGGCTGTCAGACCATCGGGGTCCGGGACAGGTGTCAACGGCTCGACACAAGCCAACACGCGCTCGCCAAACTCCTCGTCGGGAATGCCGAAGACTGCCGCGTCCGCAACCCGTTCGTGTCGAAGCAGAATCTCTTCAACCTCGCGCGGATATATGTTCACGCCGCCCGAGACGATCGTGTCGCTCTGTCGGTCCGTGAGGAACAGGTAGCCCTCGTCGTCGACGTAGCCGACGTCGCCGAGCGTCATCAAGTCGCCGTGGTAGGTGCGAGCCGTCTTCTCCGGATCATTGTGGTAGGAGAAACGGTAGGTCGGGAGGACGTCGAAATAGACCAGGCCTTCACGACCGGGTGGCAGATCCTCGAATGTTGTCGGATCCAAGATGTGGGTGACGCCGTCGCGCCAGTGCCGACCTACGGATCCTGGCCGCTGCAGCCATTCTTCCGGCGAGATGATGGTCCCGCCGCCTTCGCTGCCGGAGTAGTACTCCCAGATGATCGGCCCCCACCACTCGATCATCAGCCGCTTGACGTCGACGGGGCATGGTGCTGCCGCGTGCCATGCTCGCTGGTGTGATTCGCCCTGTAGCGATGTGCGAACCTCGGCGGGAAGGCGCAGCAGCCGTCGAAACATCGTCGGCACCCACTGGCTCACCGTGATCTGCTGGCTGTCCAGCAGCTGGAGCGCGGTCGCCGCGTCGAAGCGTTCCATGACCACGACCGTGCTCCCGGACAGCTGCATTCCGGCGGACCACAGTGCAGGAGCGGCGTGGTAGAGCGGCCCGGTCGACAAGAACCGATCACCGGGGCGCATTCCGAAGTTCGTGGCAGTGATGTTGGCGGCTGAGGCGCCGTTGTCCGGCGGCCCGCCACTGAGTGGCGGCCGGATCCCTTTGGGTCGCCCGGTGGTGCCCGACGAGTAGAACATCGTCGAACCTGCCAGCTCCCGATCAAGCCGGCTCGCCGGCTCGTCGGCCAGAAGCTCTTCGTAGGCGAGCACGCGCGAGTGCCGCACCTCCTCGTCGCCGACCTGGATCGCCCGGAGCTCGGGAGCCTTGTCGAGAAGTTGCAGCACGGTCGGCAGAAGGCTGCTGCTGAAGAACAGCAGGCGCGCTCCCGAGTTCTCGACGAGGTAAGCGACCTCATCCGCAGTGAGGTGCCAGTTGACCGGAGTGATGTAAAGACCCGAGCGCATGACCGCCCACCAGATCTCGAAGAAGGCGATCTCGTTCTCGAGCATCACGAGGACGCCGTCCCCGACTTCGAGTCCGAGAGTCCGGCAGGCCCGCGCGACCTGATTTGATCGGTCGTCCAGCTCGCCGAATGATGTTCGCGCTCGGCCATCGCCGATGACGACGGCATCGCGCTCCGGAAACTCGGCTGCCGCCGTGCCGATGTACATCACCCACCACCCGCGGTTACCGCAGCCATGCCCCGCGCCGCGGCGTTCGCAGCAACGAACGCGAAGCTCGCGGTCGCGTGAGTGACGACCTCGTCCAGGAGGGCGCTCTCCAGCGAGATATCGATGACGGCACTGCGGCCGCTGCGGCGCAACGGCCGTGCTCGTGCGATCAGGTCACCGTACGGCGGCGGGCGCAGGAAGTTGACGTTGATGTTGATCGTCATGGCGTCGGAGCCGGCCGGAAGTCTCGACATGCAGAGCATGAATCCCGTCATGTCGATCAGCTCGAACTGCGCCGGCCCAGACCAGGTTTCGCCGTCGCGAAGGGACCGGCGCGAAGGACGCCGGCGCACCTTCAGCTCCTCATCGTCGAGGGACTCGAAGGACGTGCGGTGGAACGCGGAATCCTCCGCATCGACTTCGTGGAGGTCATGGAGGCGTTCTCGAAGCAGGTGCGACAGGTCGCTCAACGACAGGAGGGTCAATGCCGGACCTCTTCGGGGCACGATGTCTCGATCGGCTTACGGTATTGCATACATTCCACCTCGACAACTCGCTGGCTCAGGCCGCTCGAAATCCTGACATCAACCGCCCCGCGGCCGACGCATCCCGCCCGCCGGCGATCAAGTTTGTGGAGTCGAACGGCCGACGTTGACTCGTCCAGAGCATTACGTCGAGAGGCGGCCCGGAGACCGTGCAACCGGCGCCGCCGGGCTCTTCCAGCGCGTGCGCGTGGCCGTCTTGGATGGCGACTCCCCACCCTGGCCCCGCGTCAGGCGTCACCCACACCGAAAGCCCATCCAGGCCCGCATCCGCCCGGTAGAGCAAGGGTGCGAGTTCGACGAAAAAGGACGAGAGCCGGGCCACAACTTCCACGTCGAGCTCCATTGCCGACCTGGTAGCTGACGCGATATCCCACCCGTGCAGCACCTGTTCGGTTCCCATCGCTGTCACCAGAAATGCCGCGGGTCGCGACGTTCCAGCGTGAAAAGGGACCGTTCTGTCCAAGTCGGATAGTGCGGCGGCTGCCACCAGCCGTTCGACGGCCGCGGTATGAAGGCGAGCCAGTTCGACGCTCCGCTCCTCGGCGAGGGCGAGAAAGGACCCGGCGTTGAACGCGTCCATCGTGGCCCGCCGCATGTCGCGCAACGGGCTCGTGCGTCCTTGAAGGCAGTCGGCGTACATGTGTGCGCCGGCGATCAAGTGGACCAGAGTCTCGCGCACCGTCCAGTCCGCTGAGGCCTTCACGCGCGGGTCCGGATCGGTCGACGCCACGAGGCTCGACACTGCCGCAGCGGCCGCGCGAAGGTCAGTCAGCGGCGTTCGGGCGCTCATCGTCCACTCACGCTCACCAGCACGGATTGCATACTAACTGCGCGGAGGGCGGGGCGGCGCTAACGGCGTACGCGAGAACCTCGGCGCCGGCGCGGCCTGCACCACACCATCAATGTCGATGTGGGTCGACCGGCTCTTCAGGTGCTCGTGCTCCGGCACTTCCGCCCAAGCGAGCACCGGCGTGACGCAGGCGTCGCGATCGCGGAAGACTGACGCCCACTCGTCCCGCGTTCGGCGAGAGAACTGCTCGGTGAAGACGCGGCGCAGCTGGGGCCAGCCGGTCCGGTCGTACTGGTTCGGCAGCGACGCATGGGCGAGACCGAGGCCCGCGAGCAGCTCGGCGTAAAACCGAGGCTCCAATGCGCCGACGGCGACATGACGCCCGTCGGCGCAGCGGTAGGTGTCGTAGAACGGGGCGCCGGTGTCGATCACGTTGGTGCCCGGTTCGTCATTCCACACACCTTGGCTACGAAGGACGAACAGCGACTGGAGGAGCAGCGAAACGCCGTCCACCATGGCGACGTCGATCACCTGCCCCTTGTCGGAGGTCCCCCGCTCGAGCAGCGCCGCGAGCACGCCCATCACGAGGAGCATCGAGCCCCCACCGAAATCGCCGACGAGGTTCAGCGGCACGACCGGTGCGTCGCCATGGTTGCTGATTGCGTGTAGTGCGCCGGTGATCGAGATGTAGTTGATGTCGTGTCCGGCTCGCTTCGCGAGGGCGCCTTGTTGGCCCCAGCCCGTCATCCGCGCGAAGACAAGGCGGGGGTTCGTGGCCACACATACGTCGGGGCCGAACCCGAGTCGTTCGGCGACACCGGGACGGAAGCCTTCGAGCAAGACGTCAGCTTCGCGGGCCAGGTCGAGCAGGACTTGCAGCCCATCCGGGGACTTCAGGTCGAGGTCGATGACGGCGGCGCGGCTGCGGAGGACATCGTCGCGTTCGAGCGCGGGTGGAGGGTCGTGGCGCTCGATCCGAATGACGCTCGCACCAAGGTCGGCGAGCAGCATTCCGGCATGCGGAAGCGGACCGATGCCGCCCACCTCCAGGACTCGGGTTCCGTGCAGCGGTCCGCGCCGGTCCGGGGCGATTGGCCAGTCCATCGGGGCCTAAGAAAGCTGCGTTCCGGTGCAGCGCTGGACCTCGTCGAAGGTGACGTCGGGAGCGAGCTCAACGAGGCGCGGACCTGCATCGACGATGTCGAGAACGGCGAGCTCGGTGATGATCCGATTTACGACGCGCCTCCCGGTGAGCGGCAAGCTGCAGCTGTCGACCAGCTTGGGTGAACCGTCACGTGCGGTGTGCTCCATCAGGATGATGACGTGACGGGCGCCGTGCACGAGGTCCATGGCGCCGCCCATTCCCTTGACCATCTGTCCCGGAATCATCCAGTTGGCCAAGTCGCCGTGCGCGCTTACCTGCATCGCGCCGAGCACGGCTACGTCGACGTGACCGCCGCGAATCATTGCGAACGAGGTCGCGGAGTCGAAGAACGCGGCCCCAGGGCGGACAGTGACGGTTTCTTTACCGGCGTTGACGAGGTCGGGGTCGATCTCATCCTCGTGCGGGTACGGGCCGGTGCCGAGGATCCCGTTCTCGCTGTGAAGTACGACGTGCACCCCGGACGGCAGATGGTTGGGAATCAAGGTGGGCAGGCCGATGCCGAGATTCACGTACTGACCGTCGCGAAGCTCCATCGCTGCTCGCGCCGCCATCTGACCGCGGGTCCAAGTCATCGCGGCGTCACGGTGCGATTCTCGATCCGCTTGTCGCCGGCCTGTCGCGGACTGAGCTGCACAACGCGTTGCACGAATATGCCTGGTAGGTGAACGGCGTCCGGGTCTATTGACCCGGCCGGCACCACCTTCTCGGCCTCGACGACGGTGATGCGCCCCGCCATCGCCGCCACCGGGTTGAAGTTACGAGCGGCAGCGTGGAACACACAGTTGCCGTGCGCGTCGGCCTTGGCGGCGCGCACAAGCGCGAAGTCGGCGACGATCCCCTCCTCGAGACACATCTCCACCTGCACGCCGCGACGATCGAACGTTCGTGTCTCCTTGGCCGGGGAAGCAATCGCCACCTCGCCGCCGCGACCGTAGCGCCAGGGCAGCCCGCCGTCGGCCACGAGCGTCCCGACTCCCGCCGGTGTGTAGAACGCACCAATACCGCTGCCACCCGCACGCAGTCGTTCGGCGAGCGTTCCTTGCGGAGTGAGCTCGACTTCGAGCTCCCCGGCCAGGTATTGGCGGGCGAACTCCTTGTTGGCGCCGATGTAGGAGGCAATGACGCGGCCGATGCGCCGTTCGCTCAACAAGACGCCCAGCCCCGCGCCATCGGCGCCGCAGTTGTTCGACACGATCGTGAGATTGCCAGCACCTTGTTCGCGTAGTGCATCGATGAGGATCCAGGGGATTCCGGAGAGACCGAAACCGCCGACGGCGATGGTTGCGCCGTCCGGCACATCAGCGATGGCTGCGCCTGCGCTCGGGATGACCTTGTTCACGCGTGTCCTTCCGGCTCAGCGATTGCCGCGCGGGCGAGCAGGAGGGCGGAGTTGGCCACCGGTACGCCGGCGTAGATGGCCACCTGCAGCATGACCTCCACGATCTCCGCATCGGTTACCCCGTTGCGACGAGCGGCGCGCACGTGCATCGCGAGTTCGCGTTCATGTCCGAGAGTGGCGAGCAGCGCGATTGTCAGCATGCTGCGTGTCCGCCGGTCGAGCCCGGGGCGCGACCAGACGTCGTTCCACGCATAACGCGTGATGAGCTCTTGAAAGTCGCTCGTCATGTCATCAGCTGACGAGGCAGCACGATCGACGTAGTCGTCGCCCAGCACCTCGCGGCGTGTCCGCATTCCTCGGGCTCGAATCGCCGCGACTGTGGGTGACTCCTCCTGGGCATCGGCGTGCGCGACGATGAGCGACGCCACCTCATCAGGGGCCTCAACCACCAGCTGGTGCGAGGTTCCGTCGAGGATCACTGCGCCACCGAACTGAACTCCGGTGGCGATGTGCCGCAGCGTTGCTGGGCTTGTAACCGGGTCAAGCGCTCCGCCGATTGCGAGGACAGGACGGACAATCTCCGCCAGTCGCGACCGAACGTCGAAGCGGGCCAGGGCCTCACACGCGGCTGCGTAGCTGACGGGGTCCGCCTCCGCGAGGTCTCGCAACAGCATGTCGGCTGCTGCCGTTGCATGACTCGCTGGACCAAACCACCGGTCGCGTGCGACCGTTGCGAGCGGTGACGTTCCTTCTCGACGTACGAGCTCTGCCCGCACCTTCCATGCGGCAGCCACTCCGATGCGAGCCCCGGTGCTGATCAGGACGGCGCGATCCACGCGTTGTGGCGCGTCGAGGAGTAGCTGAAGCCCGACGGCGCCGCCGAGAGATGCGCCGGCGTAGGAGAACGAGTCGTCGACTGCGGCAAGCACAGCCGTAGCGAGATCGGAGACATCAAAGTTCCTCGATGGCGGGCAGGCGCCATGGCCCGGCAGGTCCCAACCGACCACGCGATACGCCCCCACGAGGCGCTCAGCTACTGCCCCCCAGAGATTTCGTGCGGTGGTGCCGAGCGAGGGGCCTAGCAGCAGAAGCGGCCCGTCACCACCGAATTCGGTGATCGCGACCTGCACCTGCCCGCTCACGACGGCACCCCGAGAAACTCGTCCGCGCGTCGAAGCGCATCGTCGATGACCCGGGAAGCCTCGCCAAGGTAGTCGTTCACGCTGGTCGTCGAGCCGGTCACCGCCTGCTGCTCGCTCAGCAGAGCATCGGCCGCCGCTGCGGCGTTCGCCGCCATCCGGACCTCATGAACCACCAGGCCCTCGAGAAGGTCTGCGGCCTGCGACGCGGCGACCGCGGCTGTCCTCCCGATCAGGCGCAACGGGAGCCATTCGGCATGCCAGCCGCCCTCAGGTCGCTCGTCGACCGAGGCCGCCGCCGCTGTATGCAGAGCGGCCGCGAAGTGTGGCGCGAGGAGCCCGGCGCGCTTGATGAGGATGGATAGGACCGGATTCTGCTTGTGTGGCATCGTCGAAGATGGACCACCCGAACGCTCCGAAAGCTCTCCAACTTCGGGTCGGGTCCGAACCAGTACGTCGTTAGCGACCTTCGACCACGCGTCGACGCACGCGACCATTGCATCCGCTACCCGAGTGAGCGGCCGGCGGTTCGTGTGCCAGGGCATTGAAGGAGCGAGTTCGAGCTCGGCGGCAAGCTGGTCCGACAGCGCGGCACTAGCACCGATCGCTACGACGGCTGCGAGCGTGCCGGCGGCACCGCCGACCTGCACTGGTAGCCGGCGCCTTGCGACCGCCAGGTCCTCGGCCGCGTCGATGATCGCCACCATTGCGTTCGCGGCTGTCAACCCGAACGTCGTGGGAACGGCGTGCTGCGTCAGAGTTCGGCCGGGCTGGACGGCTGATCTATGGGTGGCGGCTAGTTCGCGCCACCGCACAACCTGCCGTCGTACGTCGAGAAGGATGTGATCGGCGGTGTCACGCAGACAGAGTGCGAGCGCAGTATCGAGGACATCCTGGCTCGTCAACCCGCGGTGGATCCAGGGCTTGATCTCTTCCGGCGCGGATGACCGGAGCACCTCGACCAGCGGAATGACCGGGTTGCCGCCGACATCCACTGGGCCGAGCTGCTGAGCGCTGACCGGGCGGAGCTGACTATCCGTCGCGGGGGCGAGCCCAGCCTTGGCCAGACACCGCAGCCAGCCGTTCTCGACGGCGGTCATCGCCGCCAGCAGCGCGTCGTCGCTCAGCAGCGCGCCGGCCCGAGCGTCGCCCGGCCACACGACCTCGCTCACGCCGGCTCGTTCGGAAAGCGCAGGAAGACAGTCTCCCGAGGGCCTTGCAAGTGGACGTTGAACACGAGGTGTCCCGGCGTCGGCTCAGCTGCCATGAGCGTCGCTCGCCGTGGCTCGGGCAGCGTGGTCAACAAGGCGTCAACCACAGCCGTCGGAAGATAGACCCGCGTCAGGAGACGGTGACCAAGACCGCGGGCAAACACCGCCATTGCGATGAACCCTGGGGGCCGGACGGTGGTGAACCGATACCGGCCCTCGTTGTCGGTCGCGGCTCGTCCCCAGCCTGTGAAGGTGTGCCCATCACGGTGCAGCGAACCTCCCTCCTGGATGCTTGCGCCGTTCTTGTCCGTCTGCCAGATCTCCAGCAACGCATCCGGAACCGGCTGGTCGTCGCCGTCGAACACGCCGCCGACGAGCTGGATCGCCGACGGGTGGTTCGGTGGCACCAACTGCGCAGACCCTGCGAACGGCAGCGCAAAGCCGAAGAACGGTCCGACCGTCTGGCCTGCCGTTGGCGGATGCTCGCTCATGCGGGTTCTGTCCAAGTGCGGCGAAGCCCAGTGAGCACGATGTCCCACCGATAGCCGGTGTGCTGCTCGTGGGACGTGACGTCGTGGTCATAGGTCGCAACGAGACGGTGTCGCGCACCCTCGTCGACGACTGATTGGTAGATGGGGTCATAGGCGAGGAGCGGGTCGCCCGGGAAGTACATCTGCGTCACGAGCCGCTGGGTGAACGCCCTACCGAAAACGGAGAAATGGATGTGCGCTGGCCGCCACGCATTGTGGTGGTTGCGCCATGGATAGGGGCCTGGCTTGATCGTTGTGAATCGGTAGGTGCCATCGGTGCCGGTGCGGCAGCGGCCGACACCAGAGAAGTTCGGATCGATGGGTGCGCTGTGCTGGTCGCGCAGGTGGAGGTAGCGTCCGGCCGCGTTCGCCTGCCAGATCTCGAGCAGTTGGCCGCTGACGGGGCGCCCGTCGCCGTCAAGCACGCGTCCGGTGATCACGATGCGTTCCCCGATCGGCGGTGCCGTGTGCTGGATAGTCAGATCTGCCTCGAGCGGGTCGACATCGCTCGGTCCGAAGACGGGACCGAGCAGCTCGACTTCCTCCGGGTCGACGATGTGCAGTGGTTGGTTCGGATGGCGCAGGATGCTGCTCCGGTACGGCGGAAAATCGAGCGGTGTGACGGACCATCCCGTCACTCCGTCGTGGGCTTGTGCCTTGCGGATGACGGCGATCTCTTCGTTGATCTCGGCCTGAGTGGCCGTTGCGGCGTCGGAGGACGTCATGGCCGAACCGTAGGTGCGGGCCGGCACTTCGACTAGCAGCAACTTCCACTGAGTGGAACAATGCCGCTATGGCGGGCAACGCCGCTTTCCCCGGTCAGAGCGTCAGCTCGCGTGTGTTCGCGCTGCTCGATACCTTCGACGAGGAGCATCGGGAGCAGCGGCTGACGGAGATGGCGGGACGCGCGTCGATGCCGATCGCGACGGCACACAGGTTGACCCGGGAGTTGGTCGAGTGGGGGGGCCTGATCCGGACGCGGGAGGGCGGCTACGTCGTCGGTCGCCGCTTATGGGAGCTCGGTCTTCTAGCCCCGGCGCAACAGGGTCTTCGAGAGGTTGCGTCACCCTTCTTGCACGACCTGTACGGCGCGACCCGTGCAACGGCTCACCTCGCCGTCCGGGATGGCACGAAGGTGCTCTACCTCGACCGGGTACGCGGTCGGGCCTCTGTGCCGGTACTGAGCAACGTGGGATCACGATTGCCGATGCACGCCACAGGTGTGGGGAAGGTGCTGCTGGCTTATGCGCCTCCTGGAGTCCAGCAGCAGGTGTTCGACAAGCTCGAGCGGGTCACGCCGTTCACCGTTGTTCACCCCGGACGGCTGCGACATGAATTGGCTAAGGTTCGCAACGACGGGTATGCGCAGACGTCGGAGGAGATGAGCCTCGGCGCTGCCTCGGTGGCTGTGCCGGTGCGAGATGCGTCGGGCGACGTCATTGCCGCACTTGGAGTGGTCGTTGCTTCTTTGAAGCGGGACCGCCTGCGCCTCGTCGCTGCCCTGACCGTTGCAGCTCAGGGGATACAGCGCTCGCTTGCGACTGGTGCGGGCTAGTGCGCTGCGCGCACAAAAACCGGTCGTGCTGGCTCAGTCGTCCGCCGTCAGCGTTTTACGTCACGATCCTCAGCGCGTAGTCCGAGTAGCGCTCGATGATGACTTCACGCGTCTGCTCGCTGTCGGCGGTCCACCATTCCGGAAGTCGGACGCCCATCGCTCCGATCGCCTTGACGTCCAGGAACGGATCCGTGGTGGAGAACGCGCCGAGCCGAACGCCGCGCTCGATGACATCGCGGATGATCTGCTCCGATTGGTAGCGGATCGTCAGGGCGCTTTCGCGCTGAGCCTCGCTGAGGGCGTGCATCTCACGGTTGGTGACCCTGGCGAGCGCCGGGTAATCGAGGTGTTGGCGCACGTGCGCCTGCACGACGCACCGCAGCTGGTCGCGTGGGTCTGCACCCGCGTCCATCAACGCGTCGCGCAGCGCGGCCTGATGGGTGCGGTGACCGATGATCGCGAGCTCGGACAGCAAGTCCTGCTTGCTGCTGACATGGAAATACAGCGTGCTCGGCTGCTGTCCCAGCGCCGTGGCGATGTCGCGGATGGAAACCGCGTGGTAGGTGTCGCGGCTGAACAGCTCGAGCGCCTTTTCGTAGAGGCGTCGTTTCGCGGGCGTGAGGTCTAGGCCTGGCGGCAGCAGGGCGGGGCCTGCGACGACGTCGACCGACATCCCTACGCCTCCTCAACCGAGCGATCGTTCGACCGGTTTGGGTGAACGATCCGATAGCAGCAGGATGCCATATCTGTTGACATATACGCAATATCCGGCCACTATCCGATCACTTGCCTATAGCGAACCCGAACGGTTGATCGGTTGAGTTTGACCCAGTGGCGGCGGTTGACGAGGCGGCCTGAGCTCCTGCTCGTGCTCGGGCTGCTGGTCCTGCTCGCCGTGCTCCCCTCCGGGCTCCCGGTGGGCATCGCCGGGCTCGGCGTTGTCGCCGGTGCAGTGCTCGGACTGCACGCGATCGGCATCGCGCTGCTCTACTCGCGGACGAAGGTGCTGAGCTTCGCGCAGTTCGGCTTGGGCGCCGCCGCAGCGGTGCTGTTCTACCTCTGGGTGCTCTACAACCAGTGGGCCGTGCTCGCCAACGGTGTCTGCCACTGCCTCGCGCCGCACGGCTTCTCGATGTCGCAACTGCAGCACAACCCGGACGCGTTCCGCTTCTACCTGCAGCAGCATCACGAGTGGGTGTTGGCGGTCAACGCGTTGATCAGCGCAGCTATCGGCATCGCGCTCGCGACCGAGACGGGCCGCGGTGTGCACAAGACGATCGTCGGCGTCTTCGCTCGCGCGCCACGAATCGTCCCCACGTTGGCAACGTTGGCGTTTGCAGGAGCGCTCGTCGGCGGCGCCGGCAACTTGCTGAACATGCGCACGACGAAGTGGTTCGGGTGGCGCCCGTTCCCGTGGTTCCCTTACGGCCCGCGGCCCGGCACGGGGCTCGACGGGAGGTTGGCACTGCCGGAAGGGGTCTTCCAGGCGCCGTACGGGAGCAGGCTCGGTTTCACTCTTGGCGGTGGCGTGCACTTCCACATCTACGACGTGCTCGCCGTCGTGATCGCTGTGCTCGCGTTGCTCGCCGTCACCTGGCGGTTCCGGCTCGGTCGTCGCGGACTGTTGAGTCGCGCCACCGCCGACAGCATCGAACGCGCGGCCACGCTGGGCGTCGACGTCGTCAAGGAGACGCGGGACCCGTGGAAGGTCGCGGGCGCCTTGAGTGGGTTCGCCGGCATCCTCAGCGTTTCGCTGTCCCCCATCGCGCCGTCCAACCTGCTCGACATGTACGACGTGACGCTGGTCCTCGTCGCAGTCGTGCTGGCGCGGATGACCAGCGTCGGCTTCGCTCTCCTGGCCTCGATTCTGCTCGGCGCCCTCAAGCAGGGAATGTTCTGGCACTTCCACTCGCAGGTGCAGTTCGAGGCCTCGCTGGTGCTCATCGTCGGGGCGGCGCTGCTGCTGCAGCGCGGACGTGTGACCCGCGCGGAACGCGAGGCCGAATCGGTCTTCACCTCGGCACCTGAACCCACAAAGGTGCCGCGCGACATCGCCGGCGCGCCGGGAGTGCGCGGGCTGCTGCGCGGCACGACTGCCGTGGTCACGATCGCGTTCCTTGCATATCCGCTGGTCACGTCACCAGGCCAGCTCAGCTTCGGCATCACGGTCGTGGCGCTCACCATCGTGGGTCTGAGCCTGCTCGTCCTTTCGGGCTGGGCCGGTCAAGTCAGCCTCGGCCAGCTCGGCTTCGGGGCGGTCGGCGGCTACGTCGCTGCAGTAGCGGGCGCGTCATGGCACGTCCCGATGCCGTTGGCGCTGCTGTTCGGCGGCGTTGCAGCAGCGGTGATCGCGCCGCTCGTTGGCTTACCCGCGCTCCGGCTTCCCGGTCCGTTCGTCGTCATCATGACGCTCGCGTTTGCGTTCGCGGTTCCGGCTGTCTTGCTCGACGCGCAGTTGCTCGGCAACTGGCTGCCTGCGCAGCTGCCCCGACCCGTCCTGCTCGGGCTGGACCTGTCCAGCGACCGCTACTTCTACTGGCTGTCGGCCTTGCTCCTGCTCGGCGCGCTTGCGGTTGTCCACGGGTTGCGCCGGTCGAGGTTGCGGCGGGCCCTCATCGCCGCTCGCGACAATCCCTACTCAGCTCAGTCGTTCGGCGTGCACATCACGGCACTGCGGCTCGAGGCGTTCGCGGTGTCCGGTGCGATCGCGGGGATCGGCGGTGCGCTGCTCGCGTATGCCGACGGCAGTGTGCAGGCCGACACGTTCTCCGCGCTCAACAGCATGGCCGTGTTCCTCGTCGTTGTCGTCGGCGGTCTCTCAGCGGTGTCCGGCCCGGCGCTCGGGTCGTTCGTCTACAGCGTGCTCGCCATGCTCGGCACCGGCTGGGTGGCGGCGATGAGCGGCATCGGGACGATCCTCGTGCTCGCGGTCCGCCCGGGCGGCCTCGCGAGCATCGTCGTCGGATTGCGCGACGCGGCCGTGCGCATCCTCCTGCATCTGCAAGGCGTCGATCTGCTGAGGTTGTCGGGCGCCGGTGCCGGCACCCGCATCGCCATCACCGACCGCGGTGCGCAGGCCTCCGTGGTTCCGGTGCGCTACCGACGCGTCGGCGACGGCTACGCCCCGGGGGAGGGCACCCGCCTCCGCCCGGTCGAAGGTGTCGCCGCAACGACCAGCGTCGCCGCCGACGCGGCTCCTGTCGATGACGGTGCCGCGATCAGCTGCCATCGTCTCGACGTCGCCTACGGCGGCGTCGTCGCCGTCGCCGGTGTCTCGGTTTCGGTTGCGCCTGGCGAGGTGCTGGCGATCGTCGGACTGAACGGCGCGGGCAAGACGTCGCTGCTGCGCGCGTTGGCCGGGCTGGAGCCGGCCGCACACGGCACGGTCGAGTTGTTCGGCGAAGACGTCACCGCGTCGTTGGCGCAGGACCTGGCCGGTCTCGGCGTCACCTTCGTGCCCGGCGGGGCCGGTGTGCTGCCCACGTTGACGGTGCGCGAAAACCTCGCGGTGGCCGAGCACACGCTGGCGTCCCTCGATGACATATGCGCACGGTTCCCGGTGCTCGCCGCCAGGCTCGATGCCGCCGGCGGAGCCCTGTCCGGTGGTGAGCAGCAGGTTCTCGCCGTTGCGCAGGCACTGCTTCGCCGACCGCGGGTGCTCCTGGTCGACGAGCTGTCGCTCGGCCTGTCGCCAGAGGCGCTCGCCGCGGTGCTCGACGCCGTGCGCGAGCTTGCCGCGACGGGCACCGCTGTCGTCCTGGTCGAGCAGTCGATCAGCGCGGCGATCTCGCTCGCCGACACTGCGCTGTTCCTCGACAGCGGCCGCGTTCGCTACCAAGGCCCGGCGCAGGCGCTGCGCGACCACCCCGAGTTGTTCGCCAGCATCGCGTTCGGTGCGGGAGGGGCGAGCGTCGGCGCCGGGTCCGAGGTCACCCGCATGCACCGGCAGCAGCGGGCCGAGCGCGACGTTGTGCTCCGAGTCGAGGGCGTGTCCGCCTCCTACGGAACGGTCCGCGTCGTCGACAACGTGACCTTCGACCTCGCCAACGGTGAGGTGCTCGGTGTCATAGGCCCCAACGGCGCCGGCAAGACAAGCTTGTTCGACTGTCTCTCCGGACTGCTCGTCGCGGGCGAGGGCACGGTCGAGCTCGCCGGGCAGGACGTCACCGCATTGCCGCCACACAAGCGCGCCTCGCTCGGACTGATGCGCTCGTTCCAGAGCGCACGGCTCTTCCCGTCGCTGTCAGTTCGCGACTGCGTTGCCGTTGCGCTCGAGACACGGCTGACGGTGAAGAGCCCGCTGTACGCCGGACTATGGCTGCCACCGGCTCGCGCAGAGGAGCGACGCACTGACGAGCGCGTCGAAGCATTGCTCGAGCTCCTGCGGCTGGAGAGGATCGCCGACGCCCAAGTCGGATCGCTCTCGCTCGGCTCGCGCCGCATGGTCGACCTGGCGTGTCAGCTCGCCGCCCGCCCGAAGGTGCTGCTCCTCGACGAACCGGCTGCCGGGCTCGCGCAGTCGGAGACCGAGATCCTCGGACCGCTCGTCAGCATGATCAGCAGCGACCTCGACTGCGCGGTGCTCATCATCGAGCACAACGTCCAGGTCCTTGCTGCTGTCGCGCACCGGATGATCGCTCTCGACGCCGGCGCAGTCATCGCCGAGGGAACGCCCGCGGACGTCCTCACCGACGATGCGGTCACTGCGGCTTACTTCGGCACACGCGAGGTCGTCGCACCGAGCGACGAAGCGCCGACCAACGAACTCGTGGCGATGCCGTCATGAGCCCAGCCAGGAAAGGAACTGCGTCCAAGATGCCGAGCACCGCACGCGCTCTGCGCACCCCACGGTCCGCACGTATGGCCGCGAACGACTTCCAGGACGCGTTCGACCGGATCGTCGGTAACGCATCGCTCGTCATCAAAGGCAAGGAGCCGTCGCTGCGGCTCGTGCTGACGGCGATGCTGGCCGACGGCCACTGCCTCCTCGAGGACATGCCCGGAACCGGCAAGACGATGATGGCGCGGGCACTGTCGACGAGCATCGACGCGCGCGTCACCCGGATCCAGTGCACGCCCGACCTGTTGCCCTCCGACGTAACCGGCGCGCCTGTGCTCGACGCGCGAACCGGCACGTTCACGTTCCGCGAAGGGCCGGTCTTCGCCAACGTGTTGCTCGTCGACGAGATCAACCGTGCGACGCCGAAGACACAGTCAGCGCTCCTCGAGGCGATGCAGGAGCGCAACGTCACCATCGACGGACAGACCCACGCCTTGCCCAAGCCGTTCCTGATCCTGGCGACGCAAAACCCGCTGGAGATGGCCGGGACGTTCCCGCTGCCGGAAGCGCAACTCGACCGGTTCCTGCTCAAGCTGTCGGTCGGCTATCCGGACCGCGACGCGGAAGGCGCGCTGCTCGACGCCAACTCCTCGACCGAGGCCATCACCCGTCTCGGTGCGGTATCGAGCACCGCAGAGATCCTTGCGATGCAGGAGTTCTGTCACAGCGTCGAACTGCCCGAACCGGTGAAGATGTACATCGTCGACGTCTGCCAGGCGACACGGACGGACCCGTCGTTGCTGATGGGTGCGAGCTCGCGGGCGTCGATCAGCCTGGTGAAGGCGTCGCGCGTGCGCGCAGCGTCGCAGGGTCGTGACGTGGTGCTGCCCGACGATGTTCGGGCGTTGCTCGGTCCGGTTATCGAGCACCGGCTGATCCTCACGCCCGACGCGCAACTGCGGGACGAAGCAGTCGGAGCCGTTCTCGAGCGGATCCTCGCGCGCATCCCGGTGCCCCTCGGTGTCGGCGAGTCGGCTCCATCACTGCGCAAGGTGCCGTCGGCCTGATGATTCGCTGGTCCTCGCGCGCGCGACGGCGCCGCTCCCAGCCGGAGACGGCTGGGTTCGCGGCGCTGGTCGAGCGGCTCACCGGGCTCACGGCCGGGGGTTCCGGCGTGCTCGTGATCAGCGTGCTCGGCTTCCTCCTCGCCCGCGCGCTCGGGGGACAGGCGTTGTATCTGCTGGTATACGCCGGCATCGTTCTCGTCATCGCGGCGATCGCGACATCACGTCGCAAGCGGCGCCTCGACGCGGAGCGTTCGACATTGCCGACGCGGATGCGCGTCGGCCAGGCTGCCAATGTCGAAGTGACGGTGCGGGCGCCCCGACGCCTGCGCGCGTTCGTTCTCGAGGAGCACGTGCCGTCGTTGCTCAGCGACCAGGTGCGCGTGCCGGTCGCGAGTGTCGGGGGAGATCAGCAGTTCGCGCACACCTACACGGTCCGGCCGACGTTGCGCGGGGTCTATCAGCTCGGGCCGCTCGCTGCAGAGTGGACCGACCCCTTCGGGCTCGCCCGTCACCAGCAAGTGCTGACCGAGCCGGTCGCCGTCATCGTGCATCCGAGCACCGAGGCGATCTTCGACCGCCCGCTGACGCGGATGTGGGAGGACCCGCCGTTCCGTCCGCCGGTGTCGAAGCCGTGGCCGCAAGGCTTCGAGTTCTACGGCATGCGCGATTACATTCCCGGCGACGATCCTCGCCGCATCGTCTGGACAGCGGCCGCGCGCACGGGCCGCTACTTGGTGCGCGAGTCGGAACAAGGCATCACCGACCGCATCACGCTCGTCATCGACAACGAGGGTTCGGCGCACAGCCCTGGCTATCCGTCGGAAACGTTCGAACTCGCGGTGCGCGCTGTCGCGTCACTCGGGACCTATCACATCAAGCAGGGCTACGCCGTACGCCTCATCAGCAACGACTCAGTCATCGCGCCGGAGCTTCGTGGTGGCAAAGCGCGCATCGCGTTGCTCGACGAGCTCGCCCGGCTCGAGCTGTCGGACGCGACGCCGCAGCAGGCCGTCGAACGTGTCGTCACCGAGCGCCGCGGCGACACGCACATGTGCCTTGTCTCAACGCAGTTCACCACCCGTACGGCTGCTCGCATCCGCCTGCTCACGGAGAAAGGGATGTCGCTGGTCGTCGCGCTGGTCAAGTGGGACGAGAGCGACCCGAACGCACCGCGACGCGCCCGTGAGATCGGCGCACAGGTCGTGCAGATCAGCCCGGGCCAGCAGCTCGAAGCACCCTTCGCCCACGCGCTGGGGGTGGCACGCCGATGACGTCGACCGTTGAGCTCCCCCCGGCGGAGTCAGAGCAGCCGACGACCGTCCACGAAACGTTGGCCGCCGACCAGATCGATCCGGTCGGCCCTTCCGAGCCGACCGATCGCGAGCTCGAAGTCGACGAGCGCGAGGTGTCGCCGGTCACGGCGACGCTCGTCGCGGTGTCCGGTGGGCTGTCCGCGCTCGGTGCGGCCTGGATGGTCGGCGGCATGTTCCGGGGACCTGAAGCGCGTCTGGTCGCGATCCTCGGTGTGCTGCTCGGTGGCGGCCTGAGCTTCGCCGCCACGAAGTGGCGAGCGCCAGTCTTGCAATACCTCGTGCTACCGGCGGCGCTGCTGGTCGGCGCCGGGCTGATGTCGTCGTCGTCCGGCGGCGGCACGTCGAGCCTGCCGTCACTGGTGAAGGACGCCGCGACGACGTCGCAGGTGCTGCAGCCACCGGTCGACTTCGCACCGGGATGGCGGCTCATCCTCGTCGTCGTGCTGGCGCTGTTGACGGCGTCGGCGTCGGCACTCGCACTTGCTCTGCGTCGCACGCGGTTGGCGGTCGCCGTTCCCGTGGTCCTGACTGTCGCCGCGGCGCTCGTGCAACCGCCCGGCAGCGCGGTCACGACCAGCGCGGTGAGCGTCGGTCTCGTCGTGATGGGGCTGGCGACGTCGTACGCCGCTGACGGTGTCGGCGACTCCTTCGACGTCGGCTTCGAGATGCGTCGGCTGGGTCGGAGCGCGGCTGCCGGCGTCGTGCTCATCGCCGCGCTGGTGGCCGCAAGCAAGGTGTCGTTCCTGTTTCCCGACAAGAACTCTCACCACGTCATCCCGCCGCGCAAACCTCCGGTGAGCCCGCCGCCGAAGGACGTTCCGCTCTACGAAGTGCGTGGTCCGATCAACGGTCCGTTGCGGGTTGGCGTCATCGACGTCTACGACGCGAAGCAGCAGGCGTGGCTGCTGCCGCCGGTCGACGACCAGCGGCTCGTGCGGTTGCATCTGCCGGCGGCCGTCCCCTCGGCGACCGGGTCCACCGTCAGGACCGCGACGTCGGGCACCCCCGCGCTCGTCACGGTGAGGATCGACCAGGCGACGGGCCACGTCCTGCCCGAGCTGGCCGGGACCGCGCGCATCGAAGGATCGGGGAGTGTCGAGTACGACCCGCGGACGCAGACGCTCGCGCTTCCCAGCCGACCTGTCTATACCGGGCTGACGTACACGTTGTCGGTCCCGCCTGTTCCCACCGGCGCACAGCTCTCTGCTGCTAGCGGCGCCGTTCCACCGGAAGAGAAGCAGTTCCTCACGGTGCCACCGCCGCCGGCTGCCGTGGAGGCGCTCCTCGCCAAGGCGCCGCAAGGGGCATACGCGAAGTTGCAGTATCTGCGTGCCGCTCTCTACTCCAAGTTCACCGCGGCCGGCCAGGGCAAGCCGACCGATGTGTCCGCCGACCGCGTCGCGCAGTTGCTTCAAGGTGGCACGGGAAACCCGTACGAGCTGACCGCGTCGGAGGCGCTTCTCGCGCGCTGGGCCGGCATTCCTTCGCGTATGGGCTTCGGCTACTACAACGGGCAGATGCAGCCCGACGGCAGCATCCAGTTCCGGCCGACCAACGCGGCGACCTACCTCGAGGTCTTTCTCGCGCCGTACGGCTGGGTACCGGTCATCGGCACGCCGCCGCGGGCGCAGGAGAGTCTGTCGAGCAACCAGCAGCGGACCAACACACAGATAAAGGCGTCGCCCGACCTCGGGCTGCAGCTGCTGCTCCCGGTCCGGCAGCCGGACAACATCCCTATCTACGAGTACGTCCGCTACTACGCCGTGCGCGCGCTCCCCATCGTCGCGGGCGGCGGGTTGCTGCTTCTGTTGTATCCCGTCGCGCTGAAACGGTTGCGCCGACGACGCCGAGCGCGATGGGCGGCTGCTCACGGGCCGGCAGGCGCCGTCGCCGTTGCCTACTGCGAGCTGCGCGACCGCATCCTCGACCTCGCGCTCCCGGGGCGCGGGGCGACGCCGCTCGAGCTGGTCGAGCTGGTTGACGAGGACGAGGAACACGCGGAGTTGGCCTGGCTCGTCACGCGTGGCCTCTGGGGTGACCTTCGCGGGCAGCTGACGAGTGACGATGCGCTGACTGCCAACCAACTTGCCACGTCGGTGAGCAACCGCATCGCCAAGGCGCAACCGGAGACGGCGCGGCTACTGGCAGCAGTGTCGCGAGCCAGCCTGCGACACCCCTTCAGTCCAGAGGTGCCGAACGTTTGGTGGCAGACACGGCTCCCGCGGCCGAACCTGGGGGTCGCGCTGCGCCGGATAAGACCCGCGCACGCGACACCGGTCGTCGTGCTGCTCGCGGCGTTGTTCACCGGAGGCTGCGGCGGTCCGCAAGCCACGCGCGCGTCGGTGCCGGTGCCGTTCCCCACGCGGATCGCACCATCGATCGTCGCCGGCCTGACCGTGCACGACGAGGTGAAAGCCGAGCAGGAGTACGCATCACACGCGCGTGATCGCAACGTCATCGTCGGCTACGGCAAGGTGTTGTCGTTCAGCCGCGGCGGCGTCATCCAGGCGGCCCTGCAGGTCGGCCAGTTCAAGGCCGGCTACACCAGCACTGACCGCCAGGTCGTCAAGGCGATCACGGCAAGCCTGTCCGCGGACGCCAGTGTGGTGCGGCTGCGACCCGAACGCGCGCACGTCTTGTTCGGCTCGTCACAGGGCAGCCAGCGCGTCTACCTTTGGTTCCCGACGACGCAGTCGATGGCGCTGCTCGTCGTCCGCGCCCAGATCACTCAGGGCGCTGCCGAGGCCCTCGCGCGCGGCCTGATCGACTACGGCGCCGGCGGCACTATCAACGAGACCGCGCTCGCAGCAGCGTTCGCGACCTCGCTGCCGCCGCCGTCTCCGGGAGAGGTGGTTCCCCCTGTCGTCGCTCCGTCGCTCTCGCCGGGCGCCCGCACAGCATCCAGTCCCACACCGACTCCCACCGCGACCAGGAGTTGACGCGATGAGACGAACCCGCGCCACAGCGGTGGCGATCGCTGTGACCGCGCTGCTGTCGGCTTGCGGCCCCGAGTCGCAGCTGCGGCTCGACCTGCGCACAGTCTCGGTGACCGTGCCGCGCGTGATCGCGCCTGCCCTGGCGCTGGTGCCGCCTTCCGCACCGCCCGCCGTCGCGCTTCCGCCGGTCCCGTCGGTGGCGTCGCAGCTGCCGCCGTCGACGCCCCTGCCTGCTCAACCCGGCCCCGTTGCCTGCCCGCCGCCGAACCAGCTCGCTGTGCCGAAATACGCCGCGAGCACGGTTGTCGACCAGGCGCCGGCGACACAGACGTTCCTGCAGCGAACGTCGGGAGACTTCAGTTCCGCGTCCGGTAAAGGCTCGTTTTCCGGGTTGGTGCACGTCACCGTCACGGATCTCCCCGACACGACCAGTGGCTCGGGCCAGAAAGTGAAGTCGTGGCGGGTGCAGCAGATCGACCCGGCGACCAAGTCGCGGTCGGTCGAGGACTACGAGCTGCTGCTTCCCTCGTCCGCCGCAGGTGCTTCGCCGCCGGGCGTCTACCTCGTCGGTCTCGCTTGGTCCGACCCGGTCCGCGGCGACTTCACCTTCCAGCCCGTGGGCAACGGCATCTACGTGCTGCCCACGCCCGTGCAGGTCGCCACCAACGATGCGCAATACGCCGGAATCGCGACCGACCCCCACGCACTGACGACGCTGCAGTTGGTACGAAACGTTCGCGGACGGAAGCGGATCACTGTCTGCGACCAGCTCGTCGACACCTGGACGGTCGAGATGAGCGGGACCGTCACGTCTCCCTCGGCCCAATGGAAGGTGACGTGGAACCAGCAGATCGCCACGGCGTACGGCGCGGCCGACGTGGACGAGCTCCTCGAGATGAGTGACGTGTCCGGCAACTTCACCTGGGCGCGCCGGCTGGTCAACACGGCCGTCCCGAAGGAGACACGATGACCGACGTTCGACGACGGCTGCGCCGGCCGGGCCGCACTTCCGGTCTGGTCAACCTCGGCGTCGCGGTCGGAGTGCTGGCGCTCCTGCTCCCGCTGCTGCTGCACGCCGCGACGTCCGCGCCACCGACCGCTGCGGAGTTCGCGCCGAACGCGTCGCAGGTCATCAAACAGGCACCCCCGGGTGAGGCCGCGGCAAGCAATGGCCACGGGAGTGGCACGGGCACCGGTCGGGGGGCCGGAGCGAAGACGCCGACGCCAACTCCCACGCCGACGAAAGAACTGCCGAGCAACATCCTGAAGCAATGCGTCGGTCCGCCGCCGGACCGCCAGATCGAGGACCCACAGTCGCCGCCGTGCATCGCTTATTGGCAGGGCAACAACGGTGGCGCGACTTCGCAGGGCGTGACCGGCGACTCCATCTACGTCGCCGTTCCCACACCGAACGGTTTCACCACGGAGTACGACGCCCTGGCGAAGTTCTTCAACAACCGCTTTGAGTTCTATGGGCGCAAGATCAAGTTCGAGTACTGCACGCCGAAGGCCGGCTCGGGTAGTCAGGGATCCGGCGACCAGGCCAACCAGACCTCGGACGCGGCTCAGGCTGCAGCGGGCTGCGCAGGGATGCCGAAGCCGTTCGCGTCGACGTTCTACCAGTTCGACAACGGGCGCTACTACAACCAGGTGATGGCCTGCCGTTACAAGGTGGTCACGGTCGGGTCGTGGGAGCCCTACGACACGTCGTACATGAACCAGTGTGCGCCGTACCTCTACAACTACCCGATGGTGTCGCAGGACATGTTCGCGCGCATCGGCGACTGGTCATGCGCCCAGCTCGTCGGGCGCAACGCCTCCTTCGCGGGTGACCGGAACCTGCAGAACAGCAAACGCAACTTCGGCATCTTCCTCGCGCCGTACACCTCGGACGATCCAGTGGCGCGACGCAGCGCTCTCAACGGGCTGGTCGATCGGCTGCGGCAGTGCGGAACGAACGTCCCGGAGAAACAAATCATCATCAACCCGGTGGGGGAGACACAGCCGGGTCAAGCGGTCGACCCCGCGTCGGCGAACAACGCAATCGTTCAGATGCACCAGGCCAACGTCACCAGCATCATCTGCCTGTGCGCAACGTTCCCGTTTGGCGCCCTGGCGAGGGCGGCGCAGACGAACAACTACCACCCGGAGTGGATCGGATCGACTTTCGGCGGTCTGGACCAGGTGGTGATCCAAGAGCTCGCCGCGGCACCCGCCAGCGAGACCCGCGGTTTGTTCGGCATCACCTTCGCGCCGCGTCAGATCAACCCGCTGCTCGAGCCATATAACCAAGCTCTCGAAGAAGGCGACCCGACGTTGGGCCCCCAGACGAAGAGCACCGACTACAGCAACTTCACCCAGGTCTATCGGCCGTTGCTGCTGCTGGCCTCCGGACTGCAGATGGCGGGTCCGCACCTGACACCGCAGACCTTCCTCGCAGGCCTGCGCAAGGCGCGATTCCCGAACCCGATCACCTCGACCCACGCGGGCGCGGTCGGCATCCCGCAAGACGGCTACAGCTTCACCGACGACGCAGCCGAGTGGTGGTGGAGCAACACCGCACGAGGTCCTTATTCGGACGACGCCGCCGGCAAGGGCGCGATCTGCTACGTCGACGGCGGCGCACGACATGACCTCGGCACCTGGCCGCACATCGCGCCGAAAGTCTTCATCAACCCATGCGACTCCGGAGCGTGACGCACATGACGTCGGAGGTTCACGGCACCTGTTCCCGGCAGTTCAACGAGGTGCGGGCGGAGTTCAGCCGCAACTTCGCCGACCGCGGGGAACTCGGCGCGAGCCTGCACATCACCCTCGACGGCGAAACCGTCGTGGACTTGTGGGGCGGCACAGCGGATCCGGCAACCGGACGCCAATGGCAGGCCGACACACTGGCCTGCGTCTACTCATGCACCAAAGGAATCACCGCGCTTGCCGCGCACATCCTGGTCGACCGCGGGCTGCTCGACCTCGAAGCGCCGGTCGTGGACTACTGGCCCGAATACGGCTGCGCCGGTAAGGAGAGCACGACGGTCCGGATGCTGTTGGACCACTCCGCCGGCGTGCCCGCCGTCGATGCCGAGGTGCAACCTGGCGACATGTACGACGCCGACGTGATGGCTGCCTATCTTGCGCAGCAACGTCCGTGGTGGCAACCGGGAGCGCGTAACGGCTACCACCTGGTGACGTTCGGCTGGACCGTCGGCGAAGTCGTCCGGCGGGTCAGCGGTCTGACGTTGGGGCAGTTCATCGCCAAGGAGATCGCCGAGCCGCTGGACGCGGACTTCTACCTAGGACTGCCGGCTGAGCTCGAGGACCGGGTCGCACCCATCACGGTGTGGCAGGCGGGTCCCGACTTCGTCCCGACGCCCTACACGATCGCGATGCTCACGCGTCCGGACAGCGTGCAAGCAGCAGCGATGGCGAACGTCAACGCCGCCGGAGTCGACGTCAACACACGTGAGTTCAGAGCGGCCGAGCTGGGTGGGATGGGCGGCATCGCGAGTGCCCGAGGTCTCGCAAGGCTCTACACCTCGCTCGCCACCGGTGGCGGTTCCCTCGTCAGCAACGACACCGTGGTGCGCATGAGCCAGCCCGCCGTCGCCACCTCGGAGGACGCGTTGCTCCTCATCCCGACCCGGTTCGCTTTGGGCTTCATGAACTCGATGGACAACCGCCGGCGCGGGCCGCGCGCCAACGGCAGCAGCGTGGTGATGGGGTCGACGGCGTTCGGCCACGTCGGCATGGGCGGCAGCCTGGGCTTCGCGGATCCGGCGGAGCGGCTCGGCTTCGCCTACGTCATGAACAAGCATGGCGAGGGAATCCTGCTGAACGACAAGGGTCAGAGCCTCGTCGACGCGGCCTACCGGTCCTTGGGTTATCGCACCAACGGTCCCGGTGTCTGGGTTCGCTAACCCGGGGACGGAACGCTCACGTCGGTCGTCAGCAGCACCGCATCGCGTGGGCCGTCAGTGTCGAGGTTGCCGACCGGCGGCACCGCGCACAGCAACAGAGTGTGGCCGGACGGTCCGCCGAGCGCGCAGGCGAAGACACCGAGCCCTGCAGGCGCGTGAACCTCTTCGACGATCGCGCCGCCAGGTGCGACACGCACCGCGCGGCCGCCCATGGCGTCGGCGACCCAAAGATGACCGGCGGCGTCCATGGCGCAGCCGTCCGGAGCAAGTGCCATGCGCTGCGGCCAGGTGGCGTCGGCGAAGTCGAGGTCGGGGCCGAACCGCGCCCACACGCGTCGGTTGGACAGCTCCCCTTCGGCGGACAGGTCCCAGGCCGTGTAACGGTTGCCGAAGGTCTCGCCCACGATGAGGTTCGCGCCATCGGGGGTGATGACGGATCCGTTCGGGAACTGGAGGTCGTCGGCGACGACCGTGACGACGCCGTCGCGGCTGACACGCTTGAGGCTGGTCGTCCGAGCCTGCGCGCCACCGTTGTAATCGAAGCCGAAGTCACCGACGAAGATGTTGCCGGCGTTGTCGACGACCAGATCGTTGAGGTATCCGCCGCAGTGGGCGCTGACGTCAGCAAGCACTGACAACTGACCGTCTTCGAGTCGCAGCACGCGCTGGTCGCGCATCGAGGAGATGACCAGAGAGCCGTCGGGCAGCCAGCCGAGACCGGACGGTTGTGCTTCCACCTCGACAATCGTCTCCGCGTCGCCGTCGGGCGAGACACGGCTGACGCGATGGGTGTAGAAGTCGGACACCCACCAGCTGCCCAGGTGCCAGCGAGGCCCCTCGAAGAAGATGCCGCCCGAGACAAGGGACCGAAGTGCCGCCATGCTCGAAGCAGCCTAGCCGCCGACGCCACTGGGGTGCGCCGTGCGACGCTTCGGCAAAGCGCGAAGCGACGGCGAGGTGCCCCCGTCGACGTTGCGTGCGCGCACGATCTGCAGTGCGAAGTCCTCGTAGTTGGCCGACAGGTAGTCCGGATCCCGGATGACGCGGTCCTGCCATTCCGCTATGCGGATGCCCATGCCAGCAATCGCGAGGACGGCGAGCTCGACGTCCTTGACCTCGAACACGCCGTCCTGCTGCCCTCGCCGCACGACACTCAAGAAGAGGTCTTGCGTCTGCTGACGGACTGCTCCGACCGTTGCACTATGGCCGGGCGTCAGCGCCCGCACCTCGCGCGTCCCGACTCGTGCGGCTGCGGGATAGAGCAAGTGGAACCGCACATGCGCTCGCACCAACGCCCGCAGTTGGCTCACTGCGTCGTCATCCGCGTCGCGCACGGCGTTGTCGAGCAGCCGGAAGTGCTCCTTGTAGCCGATCAGCACGAGCTGGAACAGCAGGTCCTGTTTCGAGCTCGCGTGTCCGTAGAGCGCCGCCTTTTGCTGACCGAGGGCGCTGGTGAGGTCGCGCACCGATACACCGTGGAAGCCGCGCTCGCCGAAGAGCACGATCGCCGTCTCGAACAGGCGCCGTCGCGCCTCGGAGAGCTCAGCCGTGGGCGGCAACAGACTCTGCCCCGGGGCCTCGACCCCCGTGGCTGCGATCGGCCTGACCAACGCGTCTCCTCCGTGCTGCTTCGGCGGAATGGCATTCTAACGATCGTTCGCCTGATGTCCAGATGAATCCGGGTTAAGACGTCCGTTGACACTACATCCGGGTTTCCTCTAATTTGCACGTCCGAACGATCGTTCAATACTGCGTCGGTGCAGAGAGGGGCCAGTGGCAGCGAAGCGCAAGTCGCGCCCAGGTCAGTCGACCGGGCTCGTCTTCGGTGCTGCATCCGCGGTGCTGGTCGTCCTGCTCGCGACCCTCGCGCTGACCGTCCACCAGCCGCCGCCGCCTGCGGTGGCCGCGTTCGCGCCCGGCGCAGTGCACCAGATCAAGAAGCCGCCACCCAACCAGGCGGGCCAGAACGGCCTCGGCGCCGGCAAGGGCAATGTTCTCGGCGGCAAAGGGGCCGGGGCCAAGTCGCCCTCTGCGTCACCCACTCCGTTGCAGAGCACCTCGTCGACCGTGGCGCCCGCGCAGTTCCAGTGCGTCGGCAACCCGCCGCGGCAGATCCTCGATCCCCAGTCACCGCCGTGCATCCCGTACTGGAAGGGCAACAACGGCGGCGCGACGTCGTTCGGCGTGACCGGCAACCAGATCAACATCGTGGTGCCGTCAGGCACCTACGGCAAACAGATTTACCAAGACCTGCAGACCTTCTTCAACCAACACTTCCAGTTCTACGGCCGCCAGCTCAACATCGAGCTGTCAGGCACCGGCGGCAACTCCGACGCTGCGAGCCAGAAGGCCGACGCAGACAACGACTACGCCACCTACAAGCCCTTCGGCGCGCTCGTCTACCACAGTTCGCTGGGCACTTGGTATCGCCAGGAGATGACCCGGCTGCACGTCGTCTACGCCGACTCCGACGGGAGCTACGCACCGCCGTATCCGACGACGGGCTACGGCTACCTGATGGACGCCAACGAGATCTTCGAGAATCTCGGCCAGTGGTCGTGCAACCAGCTCGTGGGCTACCCGGCCGGCAATGCCGGCCCCGCTCTCAAGACAACCAAGCGCAAGTTCGGCATCTACATGAACACCTACCTCGCCGATGACCCCACGAACCCGCAGCCGCTCATCCAAGCGCTTTCCAAGTGCGGCGCCGCGCCTGCCTCAGGCGACGTCTTCTACAACACGACCGCGTCGAACACCGAGGTCGTCGCCAAATTCCAGGCAGACAAGGTCACGAGCGTCTTCTGCCTGTGCGCAAGCAGTGGCCCGGCGAGTGTCATGTCGTCGGCCGAAGCCGCACAGTACGAACCCGAATGGATCTTCTCTTCCTACGGCTACTCGGACGACCCCTACTTCATCAAGGTCGCCGCCAACCCACCGCAACTTGCGCACGCGTTCGGGCTGACCGAGCAGCCGCCCAGCACGCCGCTCGTTGACCAGCCCGTGTATTGGGCGGTCAACTCGGTCGACCCGACCTTCGCGTGGGACTACAGCGACATCAACCGTGCCAACAACCTCGAGCCGTACCGATCGCTGCTGATGATGGCGTCCGGGATCCAGATGGCGGGACCCCACCTGACGCCCGAGACGTTCGCCGCCGGACTGGCCAAGACGGTGTTCCCCAACCCGATGTTCTACACGAGGCCGGGGGCGGTTGGCTTCAACTCCGGCACCAGGACCATGACCACAGACAGTGCCGTGTGGTGGTGGGACAACAGCGCGAACGAACCCGACACCGCCAACTCCGGTGGTCCGGGCACCGACTGCTACGTCGACAACGGCAAGCGCTACCGCCTCGACCAGTGGCCAAAACTCAACGCCAACACCGTGCTCTTCCATGGTGCCTGTAACACGGGAGCAGGGTTTTGACCTTGCTTCAGCGGCCACTCCGGCACACGCTCACCCGGCAGCTCGTCGCGCACTCCGGCCTCCTGACGCTAGCCGCGATCCTGCTCGCCGTGCAGTTCCTGCCCACTCACGCGCCGATCGGCATCTACGGTACGGGGCTCGTCAACGGCTGCATCCTCGCGCTCAATGCGGTCGGGCTGGTGCTCACCTACCGCGGAAACCGCATCATCAACTTCGGCCAGGTGCAGATCGGCACTTGCGGTGGTGTGCTCTTCGCGCTCTTCGTCAAGTACCAGACCTTTCTCAGCCTTGGCCACAGTGCCTGTGGTGCCTGCTTTCCGAAGAGCGCCCGCGGCGGATGGGCGCTCGATGTCAACTACGTCATCTCCGTCATGGCCGGCGTCGGGTTCTCCGCCCTGATCTCCTGGCTCGTCTACGTCGGCATCGTCAAGCGACTCGAAGCAGCACCGCGCATCGTTGCCAGCGTCGGCACGCTGTTCGTCGCCGTTGTCGTCGCCGGCATCGCCGGTGAGATCTCCACGCACACGCACACGCCGAAGAAGCCGGTCCCACCGGAAGTGTTGTTCCGAAGCCTTGTGCCGCCGTTCCACTTCCAGCTGGTCGTCGGGCCCGCCCACTTCGGTCCCACAGATCTCGTCACCGTCGTCGCATCGGTGATCGCCGTCACCAGTGTCATGCTTCTTCTTTACCGATCGCGCACAGGTGTCGCTTTGCGTGCCTCCGCCGAGAGCCCGCAGCGCGCACTCACCGTCGGCATTGCTGTCGGCCGCGTTACCGGTCGGCTGTGGTGGATCATCGGGGCTTTTGCCGGCATCGGCGGTGTCCTCACCGCTATGTACGCGGGCAACACCATCATCTTCGGCGGCGGCGATCCCTTCTCGACCGACGTGCTTGTCTTCGTGCTCGTGGTCTGCGTGCTCGCGAGGTTCGTGAGCCTTCCCCTCGCGGCTGCCGGCGGGCTCGCCGTGGGCGTCATGCAGGCCGCAGTCTTGTGGTCGGAGAAGTCGACGTACGTCGTTGCCGGGGTCGTGTTCGGTCTCGTGCTCGTCGTGTTGCTGGCCCAGACCTCACAGCGCTCGCGCGCCGAGATCGTCGCGGCCAGTGCGTGGAACGCGACCCGCGAGACACGTCCGACTCCGCGCGAGCTGAAGCCGATCCCCTCCGTGCGGACCTCGCGCCGCGCCCTCGTCATAACCGGTGCGTTCGTCGCACTCGGGGCGCCGTGGATCCTCAATGTCGGCCAGACCAACCTCGCTGCCGTCATGCTCATCAGCGGCATCTTCGGGGTGTCGGTGCTCGTGCTCACCGGCTGGGCCGGACAGATCAGCCTCGGCCAGATCGGTATCGGTGCGATCGGCGCCTATGTCGTCGGGGCCTCCCACCTGCCGTTCTTCGTTGCCCTGACCGTTGGCGGCCTTCTCGGCGCGCTTGCCTCGGTTGCGCTCGGGGTGCCGGCGTTGCGGTTGCGCGGTCTGCATTTCGCGGTGACCAGCCTTGCCTTTGCGTACGCGGTCGCGGAGATCCTCGTGAACCCGAGCGCGCTCGGCAAGCACCTGCGCTCGATCGTCACCCGGCCCGACCTGCTCGGCATCAGCCTCGAAGACGGACGCACCTTCTACTACTTCTGTCTCATCGTGCTCGCCCTCACAGTGCTCGGTCTGCTTGGCATTCGCCGTAGCCGAGTGGGGCGCACGTTACTGGCGATCCGCGACAACGAAACCGCCGCGCAGCTGTTCGGCGTGCCGTTCGTTCGCGCGCAGCTCGGCGCGTTTGCGCTCGCGGGATTCGTGTCCGCGGTGGGCGGTGCCATGTTCGCCTACAGCCAGCATGGCGTCAGCGCGACTTCTTTCGGACCGGACCAGAGCATGTTGTTGTTCCTCTGCGTCGTCATCGGCGGCCTCGGGTCGATTCCCGCGCCGCTGCTCGGTGTTGCGCTATTCGGCGGGCTGCAAATCGGCGGGGTCAACCTGCCGGCGGAATATCTCGTCATCGGCATCGTCGGATTCGCCATCGTCCGCTTCATGCCGGGCGGCATCGGCATGCTCGTCTTCCGCGGCCGCGACGCCTTCCTGCGCCGCGTCGCCTATCGGCACCGGATCGTCGTACCCAGCCTGTTCACCGACGCCGGCGCTGCGGGATGGGAGAACCAGGTCGCGCCGATCCGGCCAAAGGTGCGCCCCGGCGGCGGCACCGTGTTCGTCCCACACGTCTACCGGTTGCCGGATCAATGGCTCGCCCGCCCCCAGGTTGTCGCGAGCGAGAGCCCGAGGTCGTCATGACCGAGCTGCAAAACGTGGTCAACGAGGACCCGGCGCGCGCACTCGTCCCGACCCCGCGCGAGACGCAGCTGGGGCAGACCGGCCAGAGCGCCTGGCCAATCCTTGCAACGCTGGCCCAGGAGCGCGGCCCGTCGGTCCGGCAGCAACTGCGGACGACGTTCGCCAGCAACTTCAACCCACGGCACTTCGAGGGTCCGAAGCTCCCGCTCGTCGTGATCGCGGCCCTTGGCTTCCTCGGCGCCTGGGACACGCAAGCGGTCAGCGTGCTGCTCCCCGACGTGCAAGCGAGCTTCCACGCCGACACGAGATTCATGGTCAACCTGGTCTCGGTCTTCGTAGTGATCGTGTTGATCGTCGGCCCGTTCATCGGCTACGCCGTCGACCGGGTGAAGCGGCTGTGGCTGTTCCTGCCCGGCCTCGCCCTCGCCGCAATCGGACGGCTAGCCGCCGGCCTCGCCGGCGGCATCGGATTCCTCGGCGCTTCCCGCGGCGTCGTCGGACTTTCGACCGCACTGCACCAGCCGCCGACTTACCCGCTGATGGCCGATTACTACAAGCCGTCGGAGCGAGCGCGGACGTTCAGCCTCGCCTTCGCCGCCGTTTCCCTCGGCACCGTCGTCGGCCCGTCGCTCAGCTCGGGCATCGCCGCGCTGGCCGGGTGGCGGACGGTCTTTCTGGTGCTCGGTGTGCTGACAATGGCTGTCACAATTCTTGCGCTGCGGCTGCGCGAGCCCAAGCGCGGGCTTCTCGATCGCCTCGAGGCCGGCCTAGATCCCGAGGACCCGGCCAACTACTCGCCGCCGCCGAGCTGGGCCGAGTCATGGCGGGCAGCGGGCGCGATCAACACCATGCGCCGCATCTGGTTGTCGGTCATGTTCCTCACCTTTGGCGGCGCCGAGCTCACCGCCGTCATCCTGCCGCTCTATTACCGCGACCACTTCCACGTCGGCACCACCGAGCGGGGCTACATCCTCACGCTGTTCGCTTTCGCGGGATTGCTCGGCATCGTCTTCTCCGGGCCAGTTGCCAACCGGCTGCTCGCCGATCGGCCCCAGCGAATGATGACGCTCTGGGCACTGATCGTTTTCGTCCAAGCAGGGATCTTCGCGGTTATCGCGTTCGCGTCGAACCTGTGGCTGACAGTCGCCCTCACGTTGCCGATCGGATTCGCCGGCGCGCTGCTGACGCCGGGGCTGACGATCCTCATCTCGCTCGTGATTCCGGCTCGCATCCGCGGCCTCGGCGTGCAGTCGATGAGCCCCTTCATCCTGATCGGCGTGGTGCTGTTTCTCCTCGTCTACAACGGGCTTTTCGCCAACGCCAGCCTCAACATGTACTTCCTCATCTTCGCCCCCGCGGTGGCTTTGGGCGGCGTCGTTCTGCTCGGCGTCGGTCCCGGTCTCGACCGCGACATCCGCAGTGCGATGGCGAGCGGGGCGGCAGAAGAAGAGGTACGCCGGGCCCGCGACGCCGGCCAGCAAAAGATGATCGTCTGCCGCGACATGGACGTGTCCTACGACGGCGTCCAGGTGCTGTTCGGCGTCGACTTCGACGTCGACGAGGGTGAGGTCGTAGCGCTGGTTGGCACCAACGGGGCCGGCAAGTCGACGTTGCTCTGCGCGATCGCGGGCATCACGCCGCTGGCAACCGGTGCGGTCTTCCTCGACGGTCACGACGTCACTCACATGCCGGCCGACGAGAAGGCCGCGCACGGCGTCGTGATGATGCCCGGCGGCAAAGCCGTCTTTCCCACGATGTCCGTCGTCGACAACCTGCAGTCAGCACTGTGGCTGCGTCCGGACAAGAGTGCCGACAGCTCGGCGCGCATCGACGAGGTCTACGAGATGTTCCCGGTGCTACGGGAGCGGCGCGACGCGCTCGCCGGCAACCTGTCCGGCGGCGAGCAGCAGATGCTCGGCGTAGCGCAAGCGATGTTGATGGAGCCGCGGCTGCTACTCATCGATGAGCTGTCGCTCGGCCTCGCACCGGCCATTGTCGAGCAGCTGCTCGACACAGTGCGCCTGCTCGCCAAACGCGGCGTGACGATCGTGCTCGTCGAGCAGTCGGTCAACGTAGCTCTGACTGTCGCCGAACGCGCGGTTTTCATGGAGCGCGGCGAGATTCGGTTCGACGGCCCGACGTCCGAACTCCTCGGTCGTCCCGACCTCGTGCGCGCGGTGTTCATGGGCACGGCGGCAAGTGCAGGCGGGCGGCTCACCGCCGGCAGCACCCGACGGGCGGACGAGGCGGACCGGCCCGTGTTGGTGGTCAGCGACGTGGGCGCGACGTTCGGTGGCGTGCAGGCGCTCGACGACGTCAGCCTCACCGCGCATGCGGGCGAGATCATCGGCATCATCGGGCCCAACGGTGCCGGCAAGACGACGCTGATGGACGTCATCAGCGGGCTGCACCGGGCCGGCGGCGGCAGCGTCGAGCTAGCCGGCCGGGACGTGACCGGGCTGCCTCCGCACATGCGCGCACGGCTCGGGTTGGCGAGGTCGTTCCAGGACGTGCGACTGTTCCCCTCGCTCACTGTGGCCGACACACTCGCCATCGCTTTTGAGCGTCACTTCGGCGTGCGCAGTGCGCTGCTAGCCGCCTTGTGGGCGCCGCCGGTGCGGCGTACCGAGCGTCGGATCGCTCGTCGCGTCGAGCGCGTGATCGGCCTGCTGGGTCTCGATGCATACGCTGACAAGTTCGTCAACGAGCTCTCGACCGGCACGCGTCGCATGGTCGACATCGGCTGTGTCCTTGCGACCGAACCCTCCGTGCTTCTGCTCGACGAGCCGGCATCCGGGCTCGCGCAAGCCGAGACGGAGCAGATCGCGCCGCTCCTGACCCGGTTGGTCTCGGAAACCGGTGCAGCGGTGGTCGTCATCGAACACGACATGCCACTCATCACGTCGATCTCCGACCAGCTGGTCGCCATGCACCTCGGTCGCGTGATCGCGTCCGGCTCCGTCGCCGAAGTGGTCGATCACCCCGACGTCGTCCGGTCCTACTTATCGGCATCTGACGACGTGATCCTGCGCTCTGGACATACCGCAGCCGCAGCTCTCAACGCTCTGACCGATCCAACTGTCTCGGCCCAGCCGGCAGAAAGGTGAGTCCCGTGCCGCCCACCCGTCGTTCCTCGTCCTCTGCTCCGACGCCGAAGTCACCCACTTCGAAGTCACAGCGCGCGCTGTCCCGAACGTCGGTGCACCAGCGGTTCGAGGAGATCGTGAGCAACATCGGCAAGGTCATCAAGGGCAAGGACGACATGATCCGGCTTGCCTTGACAGCACTGACCGCTGACGGGCACGTCGTCTTCGAAGACATGCCGGGCACCGGCAAGACCATGCTCGCTCGGGCGATCGCGCAGTCGATCGACGCGACCGTGTCGCGCATCCAGTGCACGCCCGACCTGTTGCCGACCGACGTCACAGGGTCGAGCGTGCTCGACCGCCAGACCGGTGACTTCGTGTTCCGCGAGGGACCCGTGTTCGCGAACGTGTTCCTCGTCGACGAGGTCAACCGGGCCACACCGAAGACGCAGTCGGCCCTGCTCGAGGCGATGGCCGAACGTCGCGTCTCGTTCGACGGCGTGACTCGACCCCTGCCGAAGCCGTTCTTCGTGCTCGCCACGATGAACCCGATCGAGCTTGCCGGCACGTTCGCGCTACCCGAGGCGCAGCTCGACCGGTTCCTGTTCCGGCTGACGATGGGTTACCCGGATCTGAAAGCCGAACGGGAGGTGCTCGACACCAGCGGGAAGCGCGAGGCCATCACAGATCTCGGCGCGGTCACGTCGACCGAGGAACTGCTCGCGATGATCGAGTGGGCCAACGAGGTGAGTGTCGACGACTCGGTCAAGGACTACATCGTCCACCTCGTCGCCGCGACGAGGAACGACCCTGCTCTGGCGATGGGTGCGTCCACCCGTGCCTCGCTCGCGCTGCTGCGGGCATCGCGCGCGGCCGCCGCGTCGCAGGGCCGGGACGACGTCGTACCGGACGACGTCCGTGCATTGGCGCCGCACGTCCTGGGTCACCGGTTGGTGCTCACGCCGGACGCCGTCCTGCGCGACGAGACCGTCGATGCGGTCATCGAGAGGCTGATGTCACGAGTGAAGGCACCGGTCGGCTCGCTGCGATCCGCGTCGGCAGACCGTGCCGCGGCCGCGCCGTTCCCGGCCGAGGACACCGTTGTGCACACCACTGCCACCCCGGCGACCCGTGTCCCCGCCTCGTCCGGATCGCGCTAGGACGACCAACAGCTGATGCCGTCACTGTTGCGCCGCTCCAGCCTCGCCGGCTCCGCGCCGGCGGGGTCGTTCGCGCTGCGCTTGGAGCGACAGCTGGGCATGACCGTCGTAGGACTCGGACTTGCCGCAGTGGTCGTCGTCGGCGTCGTCGTCGCACGCATCGTGCACAGCCGGCCGATGACGTTCCTGGCCTACGGGTTCCTGCTCCTCGTCGTGGCGTCGGTCGCCCTTGCCCGGCGCAAGCTGCCCCTCGACGCGCATCGGGCCGACCTGCCGACCCGTGTGCGAGAGGGCCAGCGGCTCGACGTCAACGTCGCGGTGACCGCCCGCAGGCGGGTCAGCAGCGTGATCTTCGAAGACGAGATCCCAGCGGAGTTCGGGTCGGCGGCGCGGGTGCCGGTCGCCAGCCTCTCGCCCGGCGACGAGGTGACACACACCTACAGTTTTGTGCCGACGCTGCGAGGGGTCTACGAGATCGGCCCGCTCGTCGCCATCACCGGCGACGCGTTCGGGTTGTCGCGGCGACGGATCCGGCTCGCAGACCCGGTGAAGATCATCGTGCATCCGCGCACCGAGTCGGTGCATGACCGAGTTCTGTCCCGCGAGTGGGAGGACCCGCCGGTCCGTCCGCCGATCGCGAAGCCGTGGCCGACCGGCTTCGAGTTCTACGGCATGCGTGACTATCAGCCGGGCGACGATCCGCGTCGCATCATGTGGCGCGCCGCTGCCCGCACCTGGGACCCGGTGGACGGCATCTCTCGCTACATGGTTCGGGAGTCGGAGCAGGGCGTGACCGACCGGGTCACGCTCATCCTCGACACCGAGGCACGCCACCATTCTCGCGGCGAGCCATCCGAGACGTTCGAAACCGCGGTGCGCACCGTCGCGTCCCTCGGCCTACGGCATCTGAAGGACGGCTTCTCGGTCACCGCCTACACCAACAGCGGTGAGCTTGTGAAGTCGTTGCGCGGCAACCGGGCCCAGATCCCTTACCTCGACGCACTCGCCACGGTGGCCAAAGGCGCCGTCGCACTCTCAGCCATGATGGCGCGGATCGTGGCGTCGCCACGTTCACACACGCACGTCGTCCTCGTCGTGCCCGAGCTCAGCGCTGACGTCGCCAAGAGCCTGCGCCTGCTTCTCGAGGGAGGCTCGTCCGTGCTGGTGGTGCTCGTCCGTTGGGAGGAGTCGGACCCGGCATCGGTGCGACGCGCGGGAGCGCTCGGATGCAACTTCGTCGAGGTGCGCCCGGACCAGGCTCTCGATCGCGTCTTCACCACAATCCACGGCACGGGCGCGCGCCGATGACGACCGAGGCGCCGCCGCGCGAGCTCGACGAGAGCACGACCGTCGTCGAGGCGAATGCGGCACCGTCGTTCACCGACGTCGAGGAAGAAACCGACTCGCTCCCCGTTGCCTCGCCGCGCGAGGCGATGCTGATCGGGGCGGCAGCGTTCCTGTCGAGCGCGGGCGCCGGGTGGATGTGCAGTGCTGTTTTCGCCGGCGCGTTGCCACATGTAATTGCGCTTCTCGGTGCTCTGCTCGGTGCAGGCGTGGTTGCGGTGTCCTACCGCTCATCGAGGCCGGCGTTCATCCAGCTGTTGCTCGTCCCGGCGACGCTGGTCGTCGGCGCAATCCTGCTCGTGCCCTACACCGGTCATGGCGAGTCGTTGCCGGGCCTCATCAGCCAAGCGGTTCGCATGGGCGGGCTGCAGTTCGCACCGGTGAAGTTCCTGCCCGGATGGCACTTCCTGCTCCTGCTGCTGGCCGCGCTGATCGCCGGTACCGCTGCCGCGATCGCAACCTCGCGGGGTCAGGCGCGGATCGCGACCTTCATCCCGCTGCCGTTGCTGTTCGCGGCCTCGATGATCCAGCCGAAGCAGGGCGACTTCGCGTCCACCGGTGTCGGGCTTGCCTGCATCATCGCCTCGCTCGCCGTCAGCTACGGCGTCGAGCTGTCTCGCGACGCCGCACCGGCTAGCGGCGACGGGTCGACAAGGTTCGAGCTGCGCCGCCTGCTGCGCGCCGCTGCGGTCATGACCGGTCTCGGCGTCATTCTCGTCGTCGTCGCACAAGCCGGATTTCTGTTCCCGACGGCGGTGCCGACAGTTGCTGTTCCACCACGGCATCCGCAGCTGCCTCCGCCGGTGCCG
>Ga0157369_10000274_pt1 | contig 69432 bp, 76 predicted proteins | sample C25metaG_FD_113461 | JGI IMG/M metagenome (GOLD analysis project Ga0157369, IMG submission 113461) | Corn rhizosphere microbial communities from Kellogg Biological Station, Michigan, USA - C2-5 metaG | ecosystem: Host-associated > Plants > Roots > Rhizosphere > Soil | place: USA: Michigan... | reverse complement strand
GCATCGGGGTCCACCCGGTCGACCGCGTCGAAGCTGTTGGTGAGGATCGGGCCCGTCGCGAGCACGGCGAGCGCGACCATGTTGTTCACGAACCCGATACCGAGCAGCGTCAGGAAGGCCGCAATCAAGACGAGGCTCGGGAGCGCGCGGCCGACGATCGACGCGCCGATCGCAATGCCCGAGCCGCGGTGCAAGTGGCCGAGCGCGACCCCCAGCGGCAGCGCAAGCACGAGTGCGATTCCGACCGCGGCACCGGAGAGCTCGAGTTGCTGGCCGGCCTTCGTCAGCAGGAAGTCGAAGTTGTCGCCGATGAAGTGGAACGCATCGACGAAGGTGTGCACGTTTGCGGCGTCGGCGAGCGTCACGCGAGCCTCCGCTTCGCCCACGGAGCGAGCGTGCGCCGGAGCACGAGCAGCGTTGCGTCGCACACGAGTGCGAGCGCAACCGCGAGGAAGCCGGCCGAGTAGATCTCCGTCTTGAACGGCGTCGGGTCCTTCAGCGCGAGGAAGATCGGGTAGCCGAGCCCGTCCGGCAGCAGGAAGGCGGCGATCGTCGCGATCGAGATCGTCGAGACGACGGCGATGCGCAGGCCGCCGATGATCGCAGGCACTGCGAGCGGGAGCTCGACGCGCAACAGGGTTTGCAGCCGCGTCAATCCCATGCCGCGTGCAGCCTCCAACACGTCCGGCGGCACGCTTTGCAGTCCGGCGACGATGTTCGGGAACAGGATGACGAGCGTGTAGCTGACAAGCGCGATCTCCACCGTCGTCCACGTGAGCCCGGTGAACGGCACCAGGATCTGGAAGAGCGCGAGGCTCGGGATCGTGTAGAGCAATGCCGCGACGATCCCGATGGGATGCTCGACGCGGCGGTTGCGATGGGCGGCGAGCGCGAGCGCGAACGCCAGCGCGAAGCCGATGCCGACCGCTATCGCCGTCAGCTCGATGTGCTGAACGAGTGCTGGGCTGAGGGTGTCGTTCCAGTGGTCGTGCACCCAGCCCCAGCAAAACGTGTGGTCGCCGCGCACGCAGGCGCTGCCCTGCCCGAAGTTCGGGATGACGACCGGCGGCCCGCTTCCGCGCATCACAAGAGGCTCTCGGCGTCGCGGAGGTTGAACACGCCCAGCTCCTGGCCTGCGTCGTCGACGACGGTCAGCGCGTCGACCTTGAGCTCGAGCATCAGCGAGACGGCGTTGCGCACCGTGGTGCTCGCCGCTGCTTTCGCCTGACCTATGCCCGGCGAGAGCTTGACGTCGCTCAAGCGTCTCAGAGCGAGTCGCCGCAGCGCACGGTCGCCGCCGACGAACTCTGCGACGAAGTCGTCTGCGGGATGCGCGAGCAGCTCGTCGGGCGTCGAGTACTGCGCGAGCACGCCGCCCTGGCGCAGGATCGCGATGCGGTCGCCCATCCGGATCGCTTCCTCGATGTCGTGCGTCACGAAGATCACCGTCTTCTCGACCTCGTCGTGCAGCCGCTTCAGTTCCGTCTGCAAGCGGAAGCGCGTGATCGGGTCGAGCGCGCCGAACGGCTCGTCCATCAAAAGCAACGGAGGATCGGCCGCGAGCGCGCGCGCGAGCCCGACGCGCTGTCGCTGCCCGCCCGAGAACTCGGCCGGATAGCGCTTCTCGTCGGCGGCTTCGAGCCCGACGAGCTCGAGCAGCTCGTGGATGCGCCTGCGGATCTTGTCCTTCGGCCAGCCGAGCAGCCGCGGCACGGTCGCGATGTTCTCGCCGACCGTCATGTGCGGGAAGAGGCCGACCTGCTGAATCACGTAGCCGATGCCGCGGCGCAGCTCGACGGGGGAGAGGTCGCGCACGCTGCGCCCGTCGATGCGGATGTCGCCCGAGTCGAACGGAATCAGCCGGTTGACCATCTTCAGCGCGGTTGTCTTGCCGCCGCCCGACGGGCCGACGAGCACGCAGAACGCGCCCGCCGGGATCGTGAACGAGAGCTCGTGCAGCGCGTCGCCGCCACGGCCCGCGTATCTCTTCGTGACGTTGTCGAAGACGATTTCAGCTGCTGCGCTCATTGAGGTTCCTGATCCCGCCGAGACCGATCAGACCGCCAAACGCCAGCAGCGCGGCTGTGATTCCCATCGAGAGTCGAAAGCCGTGCAGGCTCAGCTCGTTGTTCGAGGTCGCCGCGGCGACGCCGACGCCCGCGATGCCGAGCAGGCCGGCGACGCGCGCAACCGCGTTGTTGGTGCCGCTCGCGATCCCGCTGTCGCTGTCGTCGGCGTCGGCGAGCACCGTCGTCGTCAGCGGCGCCACGATCATCGACAACCCGATCGAAAAGACGATCAGCCCCGGAAACAGGTCTCCCCAGTACGAGAAGCCGGGCTTCAGCCGCATCAGGGCCAGCGTCCCCGCGCCTGCGACGAGCGGGCCGACGCCCATGAAGAACCGCGGGCCGTGCCGCATCGAGAGGCGGCCGACGCGAGGCGATAGTAAGAACATGACGATCGTGATCGGCACCAGCGCGATGCCGCTCTTCAGGGCGGAGTAACCGTCGAGCTGCTGCAGGAAGAGTGTGACGAAGAACGTGAGCGTCGACAGGCCGGCGTACACCGAGAACGTCTCGAGGTTCGCGAAGCTGAAGTTGCGCCGCGAGAAGAGGCCGAGCGGCAACATCGGCGCGCGTGCGCGGCGCTCCCACGCGAGGAACAACGCGAATACAGCGATGCCGCCGAGCAGGGTCGCCAGGATCAGCGGGTCACCCCAACCGCGGCGCGGCTGCTCGATCAGCGCGAACACAGGCCCCCCGAGCCCCAGCGAGCAGAGCAGTGCGCCGAAGAAGTCGACACGCGTGCGCTTGCCCATGTCCAACGGAACGGCATAGAGCACGAGCGCGGCCGTCACGACGGCGAACGGCACGTTGATCACGAAGATCCAGCGCCAGGATGCGTTGGTGACGAGCCAGCCGCCGACGACCGGGCCGACGACGAACGCGATCCCGGTCCACGCGGTCCACGTTCCGATCGCGGCCCCTCGCTCTTCGCCGCCGAAGGTGCGGGCGATCACCGCAAGCCCGGACGGCGTGAGCACCGCGCCGGAGACGCCCTGCAGCCCGCGCAGGAGAATCAGGGTCGTTCCGTCCGGCGCAGCCGCGCAGGCGGCCGAGATCGCGCCGAACGAGACGATCCCGATCAGGAAGAGCCTGCGCGCGCCGAACAGATCGCTGAGCGAGCCACCGACCAGGATCAGCGAGCCGAGCGTGAGCAGGTAGGCGTCGACCAGCCACTGCTGTAACGCGAGGCCGCCGCCCAGGTCTCTCTTGATCGCAGGCAGTGCGACGTTCACAACCGTCGAGTCGACGAAGACGATGACCGACCCGAGGATGCACGCGATGAGGACGAGCCGGTTGCGGACGGCCTGCTCCAGGTGTTCGATACTCGCATACAGGAGGGGGCAGGCAGATGGTCGATTACCAGGTGGTGAAGCTCGAGGATGTCGACGACTGGCTCGGCGACTACCCGGGCGAGATGCGCGGGATCACGTACGCGATCGGCGCGGAGCAGGTCGCGCTCACGTATCGCCGCATGCCGCAACACACGGGCAGCAAGGGCTCGTACGGGCACCGGCACAAGACGCAGGAGGAGCTCGTGCTCGTGCTGTCGGGAAAGCTCCAGTTCAAGCTCGACGACGACGTCGTCGACGTCGGGGTAGGTTGTGCTGTCCGCATCCCCCCGCACGTCGTCCGCGGCATCTGGAACGACGAGCAGGAGGATGCGGAGATCGTCATCGCGTCGGTTCGGATCGCCGATCCCCAGGGCGATGCCGAGATCGTCGATGACTTCTGGCCGGCCTAGCGCCGGTTCAGACGGGGCAACCTGCGCTCTGCGGGGCGGGTGCGACCGCCTCGCAGGGCTTCCAAGTGGGCGTCGACGAGAATCTTGGTGAGTTGCGGATCCCACGGCCTCTGGCTCATGGAGGCCTCCTTTCCCTCTGTCTCAAGTCTCTTGATATCGAGAATCTAGCAAACGAGTTACTTGACGTCAAGAGAAATTCGTGCCACCATCCGGCTCTATGAGTGAACGCCGCGACCACATCGACAAATTTCTGGATCAGCTCGAGCCGGTCGAGGGGCTCGACTACGAGGTGGAGGGGATCGTCGACCGGATCGGCGGCATCAACCGCCGCATCAAGCGCGGCCACGAGCAGACGCTCAAGGAGTTCAACCTCACCTATCCCGAGTGGCACGTCTTGTCGCCGCTGCGAAACGGTGGCCCGCGCACGCCGGGCGTGCTCGCGCGCTACCTGGAGCTTTCGACCGGAGCTATGACGAGCCGCCTCGACAAGCTCGAAGGCGACGGTCTCGTCCGTCGCGTGCCCGACCCGGAGGACCGGCGGAGCGTGATCGTCGAGCTGACGGAAAAAGGTAGAGCCGCCTGGGAGAACGCGGCGAGCATCCAGGCGCGCAAGGAACGGTTCTTCGCGAGCGCGCTGACGCCGGCGGAGCAGAAGAAGCTCAACGATCTCCTGCGCAAGCTGATGCTGGCGTTCGAAGACGCCGAAGCTGCGAACGACGCCGCTTAGCCGACCGAGGCGGTTCTGAGCCCGGCGTCGCCGGTGCGCTCGCCGAGTGCGTGGAACGATTCCGGCTCGCGCTTGCCTTCGACGCAGTCGGCCACGTAGTCGCCGAGCGCAGGGCCGTGCTTGAAGCCGTGGCCGGAGCCGCCGCCGACGATCCACCAGCCTGGGTTTTCCGGATGTGGGGCAACCAAGAAGTGCGTGTCGCCGGTGAGCGTGTACTGGCACACGCGGCCGCCGACGATCGGCGCGTCCGCGAGCGACGGGAAACGCTTCGCTGCGTAATCGCGTGCGTCAGCGGCACGCGACTCGAGCGGGATGCGGTCGAGCGTGTCGGGGTCGAGCGAGGCGCCGGCGAAATCGGGTGCGACCTTCACGCCGAGGCCGGCGATCTCGCCGTGCCCGTAGAACATCGCGTCGTAGTCGCAGAAGCCGGGAGTGCCTCGCCAGGCTCCGTCGGCCCCGAAGAAGAAGACGTCGCGCCGTGACAGCGTCAGCTCGACCTGCTCGGGGAACAGCGCAGGCAGCCACGCGCCGCAGGCCCAGACGACGATGTCGGCCTCCGGTGCGTCGCGCGGCGTCGGGTGTCCTATCTCGAGCGTCGCGCCGCGGCGCTCGGCATCTTCGACGAGCAGTTGCGTTGCGCGGCGCGCATGGAGGACGCCCGCGTCGGGCTCGTAGAGCACCGCTTCGAGGTCGTCGGTGCTCAGCGAGGGGAAGAGGCTGCGCGCGTCGTCGGGCTTCAGCCACTCGTGGGGGATGCCGAGCCGCTCGAGCGCGGTCCGGCTCATTGCTTCGAACCCGTTCGCGCGTTGTGCGAACCACGCGACGCCGACCGGCTCGAAGATGTGAACGCCGGTTTCTTCCTGGAGCGCGATCCACTGCTCGCGGGCGCGCATCGCGAGCTCGGCGTACCAGTCGACGTTGCCATGGGCGGCACGCAGCAGCCGTGTGTCGCCGCCCGACGCCGAGCGGACGGTGCCGGGCGTGTACTGCTCGACGAGCGTGACGTCCCAGTCGCGCAATGCGAGCGCACGTGCGCTTGACGCGCCGAACACGCCGGCGCCGACGACGACTGCTTTCACAAAACCGATTTAAGCGAAGCCACGAGCGTCGCGAGCTGTTTCGTGCCCTGCTCGGCCGCCGCGACTGCAGCGGAGCCGACGACGACGCCGTCGACGAGCTCGGCGGCAGCCCGCGCGTGATCCGGTGTGGAGATGCCGAAGCCGGCATAGAGCGGACGGTCGGTGAAGGCGCGCGCGCGTGCGGCGAGCGGCGCGAGCGTGGGGGAGAGCTCGGCGCGTGCGCCGGTGGTGCCGGTGACGGTGACGAGGTAGAGCCAGCCGTCGGTGGTGTCCGCGGCGAGCTTGAGGCGCTCGTCGCTCGATGTCGGCGCGGCGAGGTGGATGCGCGTGAGCTCGGGATGCGCATCGGCGGGTAGGTCGGGGACGATCAGCGACGTTGCGCCGGCGGCTCGCGCATCGGCGGCGAGCCTCTCCCAGCCGTAGGCGTCGAAGATCGACGCGTAGGTCATCGGGATCAGCGGCACGTCGACGCGTTCACGCGTCGCAGCGAGCACCTCGAGGCACCGCCGAGTACGCATGCCGGCCGCGAGCGCACGCTCGCCGGCTCGGCGGATCACAGGGCCATCCGCGAGCGGGTCCGAGAAGGGAAACCCGAGCTCGATCATGTCGGCGCCCGCCTCGACCGCCGCCTCGACCAGCGCCGGGGTGTCCGGCATAGCCATCAGGTAGACGACGAGTGTCTTGCTCATGTCCCCAGAACCTCGGCGAGGTCTTTGTCGCCGCGCCCCGAGAGGCACACGAGCACGAGCTCGGCGTCGACGTCGAGAGCGCGCGCGAGGGCGTGCGACGACTCGAGTGCGGGGACGATGCCCTCCGTCTCGCACAGGCGATGGAAGGCGGCGAGTGCGTCCTCGTCGGTTGCCGTCACGTACTGCGCACGGCCCGTGTCGCGGAGGTATGCGTGCTCCGGGCCGACGCCGGGGTAGTCGAGACCCGCCGAGATCGAGTGCGCGTCGAGGATCTGCCCGTCCTCGTCGGCGAGCAGCGACGAACGCGCGCCGTGCAACACACCTGCGCGACCCGCGCCGAGCGACGCGGCGCCCGCAGCCTCGACGCCGACCAGACGCACGGCGTCGTCGGGGATGAAGTCGTAGAACGCGCCGATCGCATTCGACCCGCCGCCGACGCACGCGACGACCGCCTCGGGAAGGCGCCCCTCCGCGTCGAGCATCTGGGCACGCGCCTCGCGGCCGATCACCCGCTGTAGCTCGCGCACCAGCTCCGGGTACGGCGCAGGCCCGACGCACGAGCCGATCAAGTAATAGGTCGTCTCGACGTTCGCGATCCAGTCGCGGATCGCCTCGCTCGTCGCCTCCTTCAGCGTGCGTGTACCAAACTCGACGGGCACGACCTCTGCGCCGAGCAGCTGCATGCGTGCGACATTCGGAGCCTGGCGGCGCATGTCTTCGCTGCCCATGTAGACGACGCACTCGAGACCGAAGCGCGCGCACACGGTCGCAGTCGCAACTCCGTGCTGGCCCGCGCCGGTCTCGGCGACGATGCGCCACTTGCCGAGCCGCTGCGCGACGACAGCCTGGCCGAGCGCGTTGTTCAGCTTGTGGGCGCCGGTGTGCAGCAGATCTTCGCGCTTGAGGTAGACGCGCTTCTCCGGCGCGAAGCGCGCTGCGAGCGTCAGCGGCGTCGGCCGGCCCGCGTACGACGCCAGCAGTGCGTCGAGCTCGTCGCGGAACGAGGGGTCGTCTTGCAGTTGCCGCCACGCTGCCGACAGCTCGTCGAGTGCGGGGATCAATGTCTCCGGCACATAGCGGCCGCCGTACTCGCCGAACTGCGTCATGCGATCAGCTCCTTCAGCTTGGCGCCGGGATCGTCCGAGCGCATCAATGTCGACCCGACGAGCACTGCGCTTGCACCCGCGTCCTTCGCTTCGAGCACGTCTTCGCGCGTCGCGATCCCGGACTCGGCGACGACGATGCGTCCCGTCACCGTGCGCACGAGCTCGAGTTGTGCATCACGATTCACGTCGAACGTCGAAAGGTCGCGGGCGTTGATGCCGACGATCGGCGCGTCGAGATCGATCGCGCGCCGTACCTCCGCAGCATCGTGAGCCTCGACGAGCGCGTCTCCTTCCTTCATGAGCTCGCGACACGTGTCGTCGTCGAGGTCGCGCAGCAACAGCAGCACGGCGTCTGCTCCTGCCTCGCGAGCGGTGCGCAACTGCTCGCTCGTCGTGAAGAAGCCCTTCGCGAGCAGCGGCAGCGACGTCGCTGCTCGTGCCGCGCGCAGGTCTTCCCACGTCCCGTCGAAGCGTGCATCGACGAGCACGGACATCGCGAGTGCGCCGGCCGCTTCATATGCACGCGCAACCTCCGCGGGGTCGCCACCGGGACGCAATGAGCCTGCCGACGGCGAGCGCCGCTTGAACTCGGCGATCGCGCCGAACTCGCTGAACGCGTCTGCGAACCTCATGCCGCTCCTTTCGAGAATGCGATCAGCTGCTCGAGCCTCTCGCCTGCTGCGCCTGAATCGAGTGCGTCGCGCGCGATCTCGAGGCCTTCCTTCAGGTCTGCGGCGTGACCGCCCGCGGCGATCGCTCCGGCCGCATTCAGCAGGATTGCCGAGCGACGGCCGCCGTTTCCGCCGGCGAACACCTCGCGGATCTTTGCGGCGTTCTCGGTCGCGTCGCCGCCGCGCAGCTCTTCCGGCGCACATCTCGGCACGCCGAGGTCGAGCGGGTCGATCTCGCGGCGGCGGACGAAGCCGTCGACCACTTCGCAGACGAGGTTCGGTCCGGCCGGCGAGAGCTCGTCGATCCCGCCCGCGCCGTGCACGACGAACGCGCGGCGCGCGCCGAGTTGCGCGAGCACGTCTGCGATCACGGGCACGAGGAGCGGCGAGTACACGCCGACGACTTGGGCGCGGGCGCCTGCAGGGTTGGTGAGCGGCCCGAGCACGTTGAAGACCGTGCGCGCGGCGAGCTCGCGTCGCACGGGCGCTGCATGCCGCATCGCCGGATGATGCGTCGGCGCGAACATGAAGCCGAAGCCGAGCTCGTCGATCGACTGCGCGATGCGTTCAGGCTTCTGCTCGAGCTCGAACCCGAGCTGCTCGAGCACGTCTGCGCTACCGGAGCTCGACGACACCGAGCGGTTGCCGTGCTTCGCGACGCCTGCGCCCGCGGCCGCAGCGACGAGCGCGGCGGCGGTCGAGATGTTGAAGGTCTTGCCGCCGTCCCCGCCGGTGCCTGCTGTGTCGACGAGATCCTGCCGTTTCGCCTTCACCGGCACCACATGAGCGCGCATCGCTTCGGCGGCGCCGGCGATCTCGTCCGCTGTCTCGCCCTTCAGGCGCAGGGCGACGAGGAAACCGCCGATCTGCGCGGGCGTCGCCTCACCCGACATGATCGTGTGCATCGCATCGCGCGATTCCGCGCGTGTCAGGTCGCGCCCGTCGAGCAATTGTGCAAGTGCGTCCTGGATCACGCGGCCTCCAGGAAGTTGCGCGCGATGTCGGAACCGAGTGGCGTCAGCACCGACTCAGGGTGGAACTGCACGCCGTCGACGGGCAGCTCGCGGTGGCGCACCGCCATCACTTCGCCGTCGGGCGCGGTGGCCGAGACCTCGAATGAATCCGGCACGCGCGTTGCGGCGAGCGAGTGGTAGCGGCCCGCGAGGAAATCCTCGGGCATCCCGTTGAAGATGCCGCGGCCGTCGTGCGTGACGAGCGTCGCCTTGCCGTGCACGAGTGACTTCGCCGCGCCGACCTCGCCACCGAACACCGCGACGACCGTCTGGTGGCCCAGGCACACGCCGAGCGTCGGTGTCGTTCGCGCGAGACGCGCGACGATGGCCGTCGTCGCGCCCGCCTCCTCCGGCCGTCCAGGACCGGGGGAGATGACGAGATGCGACGGGGCGAGGCGCTCCGCCTCGTCGGCGTCGATCGCGTCGTTGCGGCGCACGACGACGTCGGCGCCGAGCGCCCCGAACAGATGCGCGAGGTTGTAGGTGAACGAGTCGTAGTTGTCGATCAGCAGGATCATTCGCCGCGCTCCGCGAGTTGGATTGCGGTCTCGAGTGCGGCGAGCTTGCGCAGGCACTCCTCGTGCTCGGCGGCGGGATCGCTGTCGGCGACGATGCCGGCGCCGGCCTGCAGGTACGCGTGGCCGCCGTGCATGACGACGGTGCGAATCGCGATGCAGGCGTCGAGCGTGCCGTCCGGCAACGCGTAGAGCACGGCGCCCGCGTACGGGCCGCGGCGAACGCCTTCCAGCTCCGAGATGATCTGCATCGCGCGTACCTTCGGCGCGCCCGACACCGTGCCGGCGGGGAAGCACGCGCGCAGCAGGTCGAACGACGCGACGCCGGGCTGCAGCTCGCCGGCGACTTCCGAGACGAGGTGGGTGATGTGCGAGAAGCGCTCCGCCTCGAGGAAACGTTCGACCTTCACGCTTCCCGGCACGCACACGCGCGACAGGTCGTTGCGGCCGAGATCGACGAGCATCACGTGCTCCGCGCGGTCCTTCTCCGACGAGAGGAGGCGCGCCTCGTCTCCGTCACCCGGCTGCGTCGAGCCGGCGATCGGGTTCACCGACGCGCGGTTGCCCTCCCGCTTCACGAGCGTCTCGGGCGACGACCCGACGAGCGCGACGCCGTCGAGCTCGAGCAGGAAGAGATACGGCGACGGGTTGACGCGACGCAGCGCGCGATACACCTCGAGCGGCTCGACGTCCGTCTCGCGCACCGCGCGCTGCGAGAGCACGATCTGGAACGCGTCGCCGCGGCGGATGTGCTCCTGGCACATGCGCACGCCGGCCTCGTAGTCCGCGCGTGACGGCGACCGTCGAGTCTCGCCGGCTGTGGCGGTCGTGCGCTCGGGCGCGGGCGCGGGAGAAGAGAGGAGCGCCGCAATCTCGTCCGCATCGCCGGCGAGCACCTCGGCCTGGCCGCGTGCGTGGTCGAAGCGCACGAGCGTGTCGGCGACGACGAAGCGGCTCTCGGGCAGCTCCTCGCCGCCCGCGGGCAGAGCGACGGTCGGCTCGAGCGTCGCGACGTGGTCGTAGCCGAGGTAGCCGACGACCGGCGCGCCGACCGTCTCCGCTTCGGCGAAGTCGATGATGCGAGAGCCGCAGCCGACGAGCGAATGGCGTCCGAGCCGCCCCTTCTCGACGGACTCGAGCAGAAACGACGCGCGGCCGCGCTCGCGCAGGAGCAGGTACGCCGCGAGCGGAGTGAGCAGGTCGGTGTCGAGAACGGTTGCGGTCATGGGAAAACGAAAACGACCCTTGCAGGTCGTCAGGTCGAGCGGTGCGGGCTGTCGTGGACGCGCGTTACGCGGCCGGGCTCCCGCCCCGCTCATAGCGCCAGGTCCACCAGCTCTGCGGGGTCGGAGTCACTGCCTGCAGCGTATAGCAAGGTTGCTACCGTCGTGGCCGTGGCCAGGTCGGTGATCGTGAGTGCGGTGCGCACGCCGTTCGGGAAGATGGGCGGCGGGCTTGCGCCGTACGAGGCGACGCAGCTCGGGTCGATAGTCATTCGCGCGGCCCTCGAGCGCATCGGTCTCGAGGCGAACGAGCCTGAGTACGTGATCATGGGCCAGGTGCTGCAGGCCGGTGCGGGCCAGGCGCCTGCGCGCCAGGCGGCGATCGCCGCGGGGCTGCCGAAGGAGACGCCGTCCGACACGATCAACAAGGTGTGCGCGTCGTCGATCCGCGCGATCGAGATCGCCGATTCGATGGTGCGCGCCGGCGATGTCGAGCTGGTCGTCACGGGCGGGATGGAGTCGATGTCCAACGCGCCGTACCTGCTGAAGAAGGCGCGCTTCGGCTACCGCCTCGGGGATGGCGAGCTGGTCGACTCGATGATTTACGACGGGCTCAGGTCGACGTTCGACGGGCTGCACATGGTCGCGCAGAACTCGCTCGTCGCCCGTGAGCTCGGCATCTCGCGTGAGTCGCAGGACGCGTGGGCTGCGCGCTCGCACGAGCGGGCCGCTGCGGCGCAGGACGCGAATCGCTTCGCGGACGAGATCGTTGCTGTCGGAGAGGTGACGGCCGACGAGAGCATTCGCCGCGACACGACGCTCGAGAAGCTCGCGTCGCTGAAGCCGGTCTTCGACCCTGAAGGAACGACGACGGCGGGCAACGCGCCGGGCGTCAATGACGGCGCGAGCTGTGTGATCGTCTGCAGCGAGGAGTTTGCGAAGCGCCGTGGGCTCGAGCCGCTCGCGACGATCGTCTCGCAGGGCTACGTCGCCGACGACTTCGCGTATCTCGCGCGCACGCCGGCGAACGCGGGCGCGATGGCGCTCGAGCGGGCAGGGAAGAGCATCGGCGACGTGAAACGGGTCGAGATCAACGAGGCGTTCGCGTCGGTCGCTTCGAACTCCGCGAAGCTGCTCGGCGCGGACGAGTCGATCGTGAATGTGAACGGCGGCGCGGTTGCGCTCGGGCATCCGATCGGCGCGAGCGGTGGGCGCATCGTCGCGACCATGGTGCACGAGCTGCGGCGCAACGGCGGCGGGCTCGGGCTCGCTGCGATCTGCTCCGGCGGCGGCCAGGGCGACGCGCTGCTCATCGAAGCGTGATTCGCGCCGCCGGCGGCATCGTCATCCGCGACGGCGAGATTCTGCTCGTCCATCGCGAGCGCTACGACGACTGGTCGCTGCCGAAGGGCCACGTCGACCCCGGCGAGACGTGGGAAGAGGCGGCGCTTCGCGAAGTGCGGGAGGAGACGGGCCTGCGCTGCGAGCTGGGTGCGTACGTGGGGGCGAGTCACTACGACGTGCGCGGCGAGCCGAAGGAAGTGCGCTACTGGCGCATGTCGTCCGACGACGAAGCGGTGCCGTCGAACGAAGTCGACGCGGTGCGCTGGGTCGCACTCGCCGGTGCGCGAGACGCGTTGTCGTACGCACGCGAACGCGAACTACTCGACGGTCTCGACCTCTGAGGTTCCTCTGAGGCGGGGCCTGCCCGTGGTCAGCGCGTGCCACGGAAGGGCGACGGCGCGTTTCCCTTGCAAGTCGGCGGGTTTTCGTCGCTAGCGCCTCTGGGGTTCCTCTGAGGATCCTCTGGGGACGGGGAGGCCCGGGCCGATACCCTCACGCGCTGATGAAGTTCGAACACGTTCTCGTTGTCGGCGCCGGGCAGATGGGCGGCGGCATTGCGCAAGTCGTTGCGGCGTCGGGGCGCCGTGTCTCGCTGCACGATCCGTATTCCGGTGCGGTGGACAAGGGCATCGCGGCGATGGCGAAGAGTCTCGGCAAGCTCGGGGCGAACGTCGAAGAGACGCTTGCGCGCGTGTCACCCGTCGATGATCTCGTCGCAGCCGACCTGATGATCGAGGCGATCACCGAGGACGCAGCCGCGAAGGAAGATCTGTTCCGCCGCGCGGACGGCGTCCTGCCGGAACACGCGATCCTCGCGTCGAACACGAGCTCGATCCCGATCACCTCCCTCGCTGCGGTCACGGAGCGGCAAGACAAGGTGATCGGCATGCACTTCTTCAACCCCGTGCCGATCTTGAAGCTCGTCGAGGTGATCCGTGCGGTACAGACGTCCGACGAAACGACGGCTGCGATCGTCGAGCTTGCCCGCGACCTCGGCAAGGAGCCGGCCGAAGCGAACGACTATCCCGGTTTCGTCTCGAACCGCATCCTGATGCCGTTCATCAACGAAGCGGTGTACGCGCTGATGGAAGGCGTCGCTGAGCCTGAGGCGATCGACACGATCGCGAAGCTCGGCTTTGCGCATCCGATGGGGCCGCTCGCGCTCGCCGACCTGATCGGGCTCGACACGTGCGTCGCGATCATGGAAGTCCTGCACCGCGGCCTCGGCGACCAGAAGTACGCACCGTGTCCGCTGCTACGCCAGTACGTGCAGGCAGGACGCCTGGGCCGCAAGAGCGGCCGCGGCTTCTACGACTACGTGCGCTAGGCCAGCCTCCGAGATAAGTAGTCTCCCGCCGTGGACTGGCGCGTCTACCACGCGATCAACACGTTCGTCTCGCACCACTCCTGGGTCGGGAGTCTCTTTCGATTCATCGAGACCTACGGCACGTATGCGATCGGCATCGCGGCGGTGGCGCTGTGGCTGCTCGCGCGTCCGGGCGGCGACCGGAAATGGAAGTTGGCCGCCGGCTCGGCGCTCGGCGCCGCCGCGCTCGCGCTGATCGTGAACCGAGTCATTTCGTCGAGCTGGCATCGCGACCGGCCGTTCCAGACGCATCACGTTGTTCACATTTGGGGCGCGCGGAAGACTGACGCGTCGTTTCCAAGTGATCACGCGAGTGCGGCATTCGCGATCGCGGCCGCCGTTCTGCTGCTTGACCCGTTCGCCGGTGCTCTATTCCTGGTGCTGGCCGTGCTCATCGGGGCGGGTCGGGTGATCGTCGGCGAGCACTATCCCGGAGACGTCTTGGCGGGCGTGGCGATCGGCTCGGTTTCTGCATACGTGATCGTCACGTTCGCGCGTCCGCTGATCCGCGTCCTCGTTCGGCTGGTCGAGCGTCTCACCGACCCGATTCTCCGGCCCTTGTGGAGGCGCGGCGGCGTTGCGCCTTAAGCCTCAGAAGCGTGAGTTCTTCACCCTCTTCGGCGAGGCCTCGGCGAATGCAGAGCGGATCGCCGGCGTGCTCGTCGACCTGCTCGACGGCTGGCCGGAGAGCCGCGACCGCCTGCGCGACATCCGCGAGCTCGAGACCGAAGGCGACCGCCTCACGCACGAGGTGATCAACCTGCTGAACCGGACGTTCGTCACGCCGTTCGACCGCGACGACATGTACCGGCTCGCATCCGCGATCGACGACGTCTGCGACTACATCGACGAGGCTGCCGACAACATCGACGCCTACGAGGTGCGCGAGGTTCCCGCGAAGGCGCGCGAGCAGGCGCTGGTGATCCACCGTGCGGCCGCGCGGCTGAACGAAGCAGTCGGGCTGCTCGAGGGGTTCAAGGATTCCGCACGCCAGCTCGTCGCGTTGCGTGAGCTCGAGGACGAGGGCGACCGTCTCGAGCGCGAAGCGGTCGCGGAGCTCTTCCGCAGCGGCGCCGACCCGCTGATGATCATCCGCTGGAAGGACATCCACGCGCAGCTCGAAGAGGCGATCGACGCCTGCGAGAACGCCGCGGATGTCCTCGAAGCGATCCTCGTCAAGAACCGGTGACGCTTCTCGTCATCACCGTCGTCGTCGCGCTCGCGTTCGACTTCACGAACGGGTTCCACGACACCGCGAACGCAGTCGCGACCTCCGTCTCGACGCGCGCGCTGTCGCCGCGCCTCGCAGTGCTGATCGCAGCCGTGGCGAACCTCGCGGGTGCCTTCGCGACGACTGCGGTCGCGAAGACCGTCGGCAAGGGGATCATCGACAGCGGCCTCGCGACGACGCACACCGTGCTCGCGGCGGTGATCGGCGCGATCGCCTGGAACCTGCTCACCTGGTGGCTCGGGCTGCCGTCGTCGTCGTCGCACGCGCTGATCGGCGGTCTCGTCGGCGCTGCGCTCGCGCAGTCTGGTTCGAAGGGCGTCGAATGGCACGGCATCACGCACAAAGTCGTCATTCCCGCGCTCTGGGCCCCGACGATCGCGTTCGCGGTGGCGTTCGCGCTGCTGCTCGCCATCTACTGGCTCTTCAAGTGGCTGACACCCGGCACGGCGAATCGCTCCTTCCGCTTCGGGCAGCTGCTTACAGGCACGTGGGTCGCGTTCTCGCATGGCGCGAACGACGCGCAAAAGACGATGGGCGTGATCGCGCTTGCGCTGTACGCGCACGGATCGATCTCGACCTTCTACATCCCGACCTGGGTGAAGATCTCAGCGGCGCTCGCGATCGGTCTCGGCACCTACACCGGCGGCTGGCGCATCATGCGCACGCTCGGCCAGCGCGTGTTCCAGATGGATCCGCCTGCCGGCTTCGCCGCGCAGGCGTCTGCGGGCGCCGTCATCTATGCGTCGACGAAGTACGGCTATCCACTCTCCACGACACACGTCGTCTCCGGAGCGGTGATGGGCGCCGGCGCTACGAAGCGGCTGTCCGCGGTGCGCTGGGGCGTCGCCGGCAACATCGTCCTCGCCTGGCTGCTCACGTTGCCCGCCGCGGCGCTGGTTGCGGCGCTGGTGTGGTTCCCCGTGAAGGCGATCTTCTGATGCGGTTCGGGTTCGGGCCGAGAACAGCCGAGATGCACGCCCTGCTGGCCGAGGCCGGAGCCGCGGTGCTCGCGGTGGTGCAGACGGTCGAGCAGCGCTTCCTGGAATGGCCGACCGGTCCTTCGCAGGAGGAGGTGAAGCAACTCGAGCACGCCGCCGACGGCGTCATCTCACGGCTGCTTTCGCTCACGAACACGATGTTCGTCACTCCGTACGACCGCGACGATCTCGTCGAACTCGCATTCGTGGTCGACGACGTCGCGGACGTCGCCGAGAGCGCGTCGGAACTGCTCGGCTTGTACGGCGTGGAAACGCCTACGCGGCAGTCGTTCGAGCTCTGCGCGCTCCTCGTGCGCGCCGCCGAAGAGCTCGCGTCGCTGCTCTCGACCTTGCCGCAGCTTCACGGCTCGGCGCAGCAGATCGTCGCGATCAAGGAGATCGAGGACGAGGCCGACGTCGTCGCTCGCGCGGCGCGGGTCAGCTTGTTCAAGGACGATCACATCGATCCGGTTCTCGTCATTCGCTGGAAGGACATCTACGAGGCGCTCGAAGAAGCTGTGGACGCCTGCGAGACGGCGGCGAGCCGCGTCGGGAACATCCTCGTGAAGAACGCGTAGCCGCGCCGGCCCCGAGACGGCTAGGCCGGATGCGAGGCGTCCGAGAACTCGCGGAACTCGCCCGTCACCAGGTAGACGACCTGCTCGCCGATGTCGACGGCATGGTCGCCGATGCGCTCGACGCAACGTGAGACGACCAGCATGCGCAGCCCGTACTCACGCTCCTTCGGCGAATCGCCCAGCGAGAGGATGTCCTCGGTGGCGTTCCGGTTCGCACGGTCGATCAGCTCGTCGAGCTCCAGCAGGCTCTCTGCCTTTTGGGGATCGCGGTTCGAGAACGAATCCATCGCGACGCGGATCATCTGCTCGGCGCGCTGGCCCATGTCCTCGATCGAGCTCGCAAGACGCGCTTCTTCCACCTCGAGGTCACCCATCAGCTTTGTCAGCTTCGCGACGGTCACGCAGTAGTCGGCCATGCGCTCGAGGTGGAGATTGATGCGCAGGATCGCGAGCGTCAGCCGCAGGTCGCTCGCGACCGGCGTCTGCCGCGCCAGCAGTGACTGCACGCCCTCCTCGATGCGCGCGTACCGGTCATCGACTTCGTCGTCGAAGGCGATGACTTCGTCTGCGAGCTCTTGGTCGGCGCGCGCGAGCGCGTTGAGCGCCGAGCGCAGCGCGCGGAGGACGAGGCCGCCCTCGTCCTGCAGCGAAGACTCGAGAGCCGAGAGCTCTTCCTGGAACGTGGCGCGCATCAGCCGAACCGTCCGGTGACGTAGCCCTCGGTGCGCTCGTCGGAGGGCTGCGTGAAGATCTTCTCCGTCGAGTCGTACTCGACGAGGATGCCGTGGCGCGAGCCGTCGCCGTGCACCTCGAGGCTGAAGAACGCTGTCATCTCGGCGACGCGTGCGGCCTGCTGCATGTTGTGCGTGACGATCACGAGCGTGTATTCGCGCTTCAGCTCGTGCATCAGGTCCTCGATCGCGGATGTCGAGATCGGATCGAGCGCAGAGGCCGGCTCGTCGAGCAGGATCACGTCGGGCTCGACGGCGATCGCGCGCGCGATGCAGAGGCGCTGCTGCTGGCCGCCGGAGAGGCCGAGCGCAGACTTCTTGAGGCGATTCTTGACTTCGTCCCACAGCGCCGCGCCGCGAAGCGCGCGCTCGACACGATCGTCGAGGTTGTCTTTCAGCCCGAGGATGCGGAGGCCGTACGCGACGTTGTCGTAGATCGACTTCGGGAACGGGTTCGGCCGCTGGAACACCATGCCGATACGACGGCGCACCTCGATCGGGTCGATCTTCGAGCCGTAGAGGTCGACACCGTGGTAGAGGACGCTGCCGTGTACCTCCGCGCTCGGCACGAGGTCGTTCATGCGATTCAGGCAACGCAGCACCGTCGACTTGCCGCAGCCGGACGGCCCGATCAACGCCGTGATCGCATTGCGGCTGATGTCGAGATCGACGCCCTTGACCGCCGTCGCCGATCCGTAGTCGACGCCCAGATTCTGGATCTGGAAGACGGGCGGACCGCTGACCGGCTGGGTCGACTCTGTGGGGACGGTGAGCTTGGCGAGTGACTCCATCGACATCACGCGTCGAGTGTCTCCGCTCGGTCCAGCCGCAGGGGTACACAGCGTGTGAACGTCGTGTGACGAACTGGTGACGGGCCTCACGAGCGGTCGGACGCGCTGGAATGCTGGCCGCGTGGAAGGCGCCTCGATCCCGGCGAATCCGCTCCGGCGGACACGCAAGCGCCACGACCGAATCGGCGACGGCGCTCTCTACGGGCTGACGGGCCTCGCCGCGTTCCTCGGGCTGCTCATCGTCGCGGCCATCGTCTGGCGCGTCGCGGGCGGCGCGTGGCCGGCGATGAAGGAGTTCGACGTTCGCTTCCTCTGGCACAACGCGTGGAACGTCAACCTCGACGAGTTCGGTGCGCGCGACCTGATCGTCGGCACGGTCGTGACGTCGTTCGGCGCGGCGTTGATCGGCGGTCCGCTCTCGATCGCGATCGGCCTCTTTCTCAGCGAGCTTGCGCCGCCGTCCGTGCGACTGGTCGTCGGCACCCTCATCGAGATGCTTGCCGCCGTGCCGAGCGTGGTCATCGGCCTGTGGGGCATCTTCGTGCTCGCACCGTTCGACGCGCAGCACCTGCAGCCGTTTCTCGGCCGCACGCTCGGCTGGATCCCGATCTTCGCGCACGGCCAAGACAAGGTCGAGTCGACGATGTTCACCGCGATCATCGTCCTGACGATCATGGTGATCCCGATCACGTCGTCGATCTGCCGTGAGCTCTTCATCAGCGTGCCGACCGAGCTCGAGGAAGGCGCGATCGCCCTCGGCGCGACGCGCTGGGAGATGGTGCGGACGGTCGTCGTCCCGAGCGTGCGCGGAGGTGTCGTGGCCGCCGTCATCCTCGGGCTTGGCCGCGCGCTCGGCGAGGCGATCGCCGTCACGCAGGTGATCGGCAACTTCATCCCCCTGAAGCTCTCGCTGCTCGAGCCGGCGGACACGCTCGCGTCGCGCGTGGCCAACCAGTACCAGGGCGCGACAACGAACCTGCAGATCGCGTCGCTGATCTATCTCGCGTTCATCCTCATGTCGATCACGTTCATGACGAACTTCCTCGCACAACGTGTCGTGAAGCGGTTCGAGCTGCAGCGGACGGGCGGCAGCTGATGGCGACGCCTGATCCGCTCGGAATCTCGCTGCAGGCGCAGGGCCGCACGAGGCGGCGGTTGCTCGTCAACCGGGTCTTCGAGGGCTCGGTGATCCTCGCCGCAGCCTTCGCGCTCGCCGTGCTCGCGATCATGGTGTGGTCGGTCGGGTCGCGCGGCAGCTCGGCGCTCAACTGGGACTTCTTCACGAAAGGCCCGGCCGTCTTCGGCCAAGCCGGCGGCGGCATTGCTCCCGCGCTCGTCGGCACGCTCCTGCTGGTCGCCATCGCGACGCTCTTCGCGTTGCCGACCGGCGTCCTCGCCGCTCTATATGTGAGCGAGTTCGCGCCGAAGCGGATCGGCGACCAGGTCCGGCTCTGGCTCGACGTGCTGAACGGCTTCCCGTCGATCGTGATCGGCATCTTCGTGTTCGCTCTGATGGTGAAGGTGAAGCTCCCGGTGATCGGCATCGGCCGCCATCAGAGTGCGTGGGCGGGTGGCTTCGCGCTGGCGATCATCATGCTGCCGCTCGTCGCACGGTCGACCATGGAAGTGCTGAAGCTCGTGCCGAACGATCTACGCGAGGCGAGTTACGCACTCGGCGTGTCGAAGTGGCAGACCGTGCTGCGCGTCGTCCTGCCGACATCCTTCGGCGGCATCCTCACGGGCACGACGCTCGCGATCTCGCGCGCCGCAGGCGAGACGGCGCCGCTGCTCTTCACCTGCGCGATCGCCGGCAACCTCGTCGACTGGAATCCGTCGCATTCGATGTTGTCGATCCCGCTCACGATTTTCGAGTACTCCGAATCACCCGACAGCAACCTGCATGCGCAAGCGTGGGCGGCGGCGTTCGTCCTGATCGTCGTGGTGCTCGTGACGAGCCTGACAGCGCGTCTCTTGCTCGAGCGTTCGCGTCGCAAGCTCGGCGCTGCTCGCTAGGCGTCACCACTTCGTCACCTCGGTGTAACACGGCGTCAGCCCACGGCGGCTCAGGTCCGGGGCAGGCTGGGACCGAATGAGCAACCAGTCCCCCAAGGGCAAGGAGAGACGTGCAATGAAGAGAGGGCTCGCCCTCATCGCAGCTGCTCTTGTCGCGCTCACCACGGTCGCGGCCGCGGGAGCGAAGGGCACCGACACGACGATCTCGGGTGCAGGCAGCACCTTCGTGGCGCCGCTCGTGTCGACCTGGACGCCGGCTCTCGGTCGCGCGTTCGGTTACACCATTCAGTACTCGGCGGTCGGCTCAGGCGCCGGCATCGCGGCCATCACGAACAAGCAGGTCGACTTCGGCGCCTCTGACGCGCCTCTGTCTTCCGCTCAGGCGCAGGCCTGCGGCGACTGCGTCCAGATCCCGTGGGCGCTCGCTGCGACGACCGTCGCCTACAACGTCCCGGGTGCGCCGGTGCACCTCAAGCTGGACGGCGCGACGATCGCGAACATGTTCCTCGGCAAGATCACCAACTGGAACGATCCCGCGATCGCCAGGCTGAACCCCGGCGCGAACATGCCGAACTTGAAGATCACGCCGGTCTTTCGGTCTGACGGCTCGGGCACCTCGTACAACTTCACCGACTACCTGAGCAGCGTCAGTGCGGCCTGGAAGGCGAAGGTCGGCACCGCGTCGACCACGCCGGCCTTTCCGGCCGGTGTCGGGGCCAAGGGCTCCGGCGGCGTCGCCGGCGTCGTGAAGCAGACTCCGGGTGGCGTGACCTACGTCGACACGGCGTACGCGCTCACGAACCACATCAAGTTCGCGGCAGTGAAGAACGCAGCGGGCAAGTACGTCTACCCGTCGCTCGTGAACATCATCGCGGCGGCGAACTCGCTGAAGTCGGTGCCCTCGGGCAACGAAGTGCACATCGTCAACCCGTCGAAGGCGAATCCGGCGGCGTACCCGATCTGCACCTACACGTACATCATCATGCACAGGTCGACGCCGCACGCTGCCGAGCTGCGCAAGATGGTCTACTGGGCGCTGACGCAAGGTCAGCAGGGGACGTACACCGCAAAGCTTCTCTTCGCGTCGATGGCGAAGACGAAGTCGAAAGCCGTGCTCGTCGCCGCCGAGAAGACGCTCAAGACCGTCCACGCGTAGGACAGCACGACACGTGAAGCAAGTGCCAGGCACCGAAAGGTGCCTGGCACCGTTTTACGCCGGGAACGTCGCGCGGATCCGCAGCCCGCGACCGCGCGCGCCGTCGGCGGAGACGTCGCCGCCTGCCGCGGTGACGAGATGCTTGACGATCGCGAGGCCGAGGCCGGTGCCGCGCGTCGTGCGCGCGGCGTCACCGCGGTAGAAGCGCTCGAAGATGCGTGGCATCGCCTGCGCCGTCACGCCGGCGCCGTTGTCCTCGGCCGTCAGCACTGCGACATCGCCCGCGCGCTGCACCGACACCGTGAAGTGCGCGCCGTGCCCGGCGTAGCGGATGGCGTTCTCGGCGAGGTTCTCGACGAGCATGCGCAGCATGCGCGGGCGCAGCGGCAGGTCGACCGACCCGTCGCCCTCGGCTCGCAACTCGATGCCTGCGCGCGTTGCCGACGGTTCGAGCTCCTCGACGACTTGCTCAAGCACCGGCAGTGCCGTCGTGTGCCCGAGCGAGACGATCTCCCTGCCGCTTTCGAGCTCGGAGAGGAAGAGGATCTCGTCGATCAGCGCGCCGGCGTTCTCGACCTCTGCGCGCGCCTGGTCGAGCAGGCCCGGCACGTCCGCGCCGGGAAGCTCGGCCGACTCGATGAGCGCCAGGATCCGCGCCAGCGGCGTGCGGAGCTCGTGCGAGACCGAGGCGGTGAACCCCGTCCGGAGCTGGTCGAAGCTTGCGTCGTAGGTCGGGTGCTCCACGGACTCCGGATTGTCGTCGCCTGCGTGGGCGTTTTCGGGTCGCTTCACCAGATCGTCACCAGTCTGACACCCAACGCGTACCGAGGCTGCCACCGGACGGCTCTATGCTCAACGCGTGGCTCGTGTCCTGATCGTGGAGGACGATGCCGTCATCGCGGACGGGATGGCCCGCCACCTCAACGCCGCCGGTTTCGACCCCGTTGTCGTCGGACGTGGCGAGCTGGGGCTGGCGCGGTTGCGCTTCGAGAATCCGGACGTGTGCGTGCTCGACCTGATGCTTCCGGAGCTCGACGGCTGGAAGCTGATCGAGACGGCGCGGGCTGAAGGGATCGGCACGCCGATCGTCGTCGTGTCTGCGCGCGGAACGGAACACGATCGGGTGCACGCGCTGGAGATCGGCGCCGACGACTACCTCGTGAAGCCGTTCTCGATGCGCGAGCTCGTCGCACGCGTTGGCGCAGCCGCTCGCCGCGGCGTGCGCCCGGCGGAAGAGAAGCGCGGCGACCCGATCGAGATCGAGGAGCTGCGCATCGACCCGCGCGAGGTGCAGGCTTTCGTCGACGGCAAGAGCGCAGGCCTCACGCCGACCGAATTCAAGCTGCTGTATACGCTCGCACTCGACCGCGGCCGCGTCGTGACGCGTGACGAGCTCCTGCAGAAGGTGTGGGGTCGTCGAGAGACGCACCGGGATAGAACAGTCGACGTCTTCGTCCGCCGGCTGCGGCAGAAGATCGACCGCGCCGCTCCGCGCCACTCCTTTATCCAAACGCGCTTCGGCGTCGGCTACAAGCTCGAGCCGGAACGCAAGTAGCTCCGTTCTATAGTGGGGTCGTGGACCTCGCCTTGACGGCCGAGCAGCGCGAGATCCAGGCGCTGGCCCGGGATTTCGCACGCGACCGCATCGAGCCCAACGCTGCGGCGTGGGATCGCGACCACGGTTTTCCCCGCGAGCTCCTCGCTGAGCTGGGCGCGCTCGGGCTGATGGGCGTCTGCGTGCCGGAGGAATACGGCGGGGCCGGTGCCGACTTCCTCTCGTACATCCTCGTCCTCGAGGAGTTGTCGCGCGCTGATGCCGGCGTCGGCGTGACGGTTGCGGTGCACACGTCGGCCTGCACGCTGCCGCTGCTGCAATTCGGAACCGACGAGCAGAAGACACAGTTCGTGCCGCCGCTCGCACACGGCGACGCGGTCGGCTGCTTCGCCCTCACCGAGCCGGGCGCCGGCTCCGACGCCGGATCGCTCCTAACCAGCGCGGAGGAAGTCGACGGTGGCTGGCACATCCGCGGGGCGAAACAGTGGATCACCAACGCGGCCTTCGGCGGCACCTTGCTGCTGTTCGCGCGCACCGACCCGAGCACGAAGTCGGCGCGAGGCGTCTCGTGCTTCGCCGTCGACACCGCCGACATCGAGATCACGCGCACGGAGGAGAAGCTCGGCCTCAACTCGTCCGTGACAAACGACATCGCGATCGACAAGGTGATCGCGCCCGGCCGTGTCGTCGGCGAGCTGAATCACGGCTTCCGCATCGCGATGGCGACGCTCGACGGCGGCCGCATCGGCATCGCCGCGCAGGCGCTCGGCATCGCGCAGGCGGCGTTCGACGTCGCGCTCGCGTACTCGCAGGAACGTGTCGCGTTCGGGAAGCGGATCTCCGAGTTCCAGGCGATTCAGCACAAGCTGGTGAACATGTCGACCGAGATCGACGCAGCGCGTCTGCTCGTCTACCGCGCGGCGTGGCTGAAGGATCAGGGCGAGAGCGTCACGGAGGCAGGGGCGAAGGCAAAGCTCTTTGCGTCGGAGATGGCGCGCCGGCAAACCGCCGAGGCGATCCAGGTGCTCGGCGGCTACGGCTACACGAAGGAGTTCCCGGTCGAGCGCTACTACCGCGACGCGAAGATCACGGAGATCTACGAAGGGACGAGCGAGATTCAGCGGCTGGTGATTGCGCGCGAGCTTCTCGGGCGGGAGGCGCGTGCCGCGCAAGCCTGATGAACCCGTTCGCCTGACGCGGATCTACACGCGCGGCGGCGACGCCGGCGAGACGTCGCTCGGCGACGGCTCGCGCGTGTCGAAGCTCGACCCGCTCGTGCGCGCCTACGGCGCAGTCGACGAGCTGAACTCGTTCGTCGGCTGGGTGCGCGCGGCGCAGGACGACGCCTTGCTGCGGCGCATCCAGAATGAGCTGTTCGACGTGGGCGCCGACCTTTCCGTTCCCTATCAGGACGGCGACGGGAAGCTAAGGATCACCCAGACGGCCGTCACCGAATTGGAACGCGCGTGCGACGAGGCGAACGAGTCGTTGCCCGAGTTGAAGAGCTTTGTGCTGCCGGGCGGAGGAGAGCTCGCGTCGCGTCTTCACGTTGCTCGTGCGGTTTGTCGACGCGCGGAGCGCGAGGTGCTCGCAGCTGGGACAGAGAAGAAGGTCAATCCGCTGGCGGCGATCTACCTGAACCGCCTTTCCGACCTCTTCTTCATCCTCGCGCGCGCCGCCAACCAGGCCGGCGGCGAGCCGCTCTGGAAACCAGGTGGGTGACCTGACACTCGCTCGGGCCTTTGCGCTGCCGGCCTTCGCCGACCGACGGCTCGCGGCGTTCCTGATCGGCGGCGTCTCGGTGACTGCGCTCGGTGCGGCGAACGGCGGGTACTACGCAGGCGCGTGGGGGTGGGGCGCGCTCGCGTTTCTGTGGGCGGCGGGCATCGCGCTCGGCGTGTCGGCCGACATGACGCGGCTTGGCGTCGTCTTTGCAGGCGGCGGCGTTGCGCTGCTCGTCTGGACGATTCTCTCGGGCTTCTGGAGCTCGGATCTCACTGCGACGGGGCTCGTGGCGCAGCGGCAACTTCTCTATGCGGCGGCCGCGATCGGCGGGCTCGCGGTCGTGCGGCGGTCGTCGGTGGATGCGCTCCTCGTGGGCGTCTGGGCGGGAATCGTGTTGATCTGCGGCTACGGCCTGCTGACGCGGCTGCTGCCGGATCACATCGGCGTCATCGACCCGACCTCGGGCTACCGGCTGTCGGGCCCGATCGGCTACTGGAACTCGTTCGGCCTGCTCGCAGCGATGGGCGTGCTGCTCGCGCTCGGCCTTGCGGCCCGCCTGGAATCCGTGTGGGTGCGCGCGCTCGCCGCTGCGTCGCTTCCTTTCCTGCTGGCCGCTCTCTACTACACCTTCAGCCGCGGGGCTTGGCTGTCGCTCGCGATCGCGTTCGCCGTCTTCGTCGCGATCGACGCGGCGCGTTTGCAGCTGCTCCTCGCCGCGGTGACGGTGGGCTGGGCAGGAGCGGTGGCTGTTCTTCTTGCGCACTCGTATCGCGCGCTGACGACGGAAGGCTCATCGCTCTCCGCCGAGGCGCACGCCGGCCACCGGTTTCTCGTCGAGCTCGCGCTGATTGCCGCCGCCGCGGCGCTCTCGATCGTCGCCGTCGCCTTCGCCGAACGGCGGATCCTCGTGCCCGAAGCAGCGCGCCGCGCTGTAGGCGCTGCAGTCTGGGTCGCCGTTCTCGTCGGTGTCGTCGCGTTCACGGTGCGCTTCGGCGCGCCGTGGACTGCAGCGCACGACGGCTGGCATTCGTTCTCGACGGCGCCCAGCTCGGGCGGAACGAGCAACCTGAACAGCCATCTCTCGAGCTTCTACGGCTCGGGCCGCGTGACGCAATGGAAGGCGTCGTGGCACCAATACGAAGCGCATCCGTGGCTCGGCGGCGGCGCAGGCACATGGGCGGACTACTGGTTCCGCTACCGCCCGGTCGCGAGCGTCGTGCACAACGTGCACAACGAGTACCTCGAGATGCTCTCCGACCTCGGCCCTGTCGGGCTGGCGCTGCTCGTCGTTTTCGTTCTCGCTCCGTTCGCCGCACTCCGGCGTGCCCGTGCGACGCCGCTCGCGTCGGCCGCGGCAGCTGCGCTCGTCGCATTTCTCGTGCACGCGACCGTCGATTGGGACTGGCAGCTCGCGGGCGTCACGGTTCCGGCGCTCCTCTGCGGCGTCGCACTCGTCGCGGCGGCCGAAGGCATGCCGCTGCGAATGCGATTCACGCCACCGCTCGCGATTGGGCTCGTTGCGGTGCTGCTTATTGTCGCAGTGTGGGTCTCGGTTGCGCGGGTCGAACTGGCCAAAATCTCGTCCGCCGGTCATGCCGACCGGTGGGGCGCCGCGAAGCGCGCCGCCGACAGGGCAAGCACTCTCGAGCCCTGGTCGTCAGAAGGGTGGTCTAGGCTCGGTGACGTGGCCTTTCTCGGCGGTAACGAGCAGCTCGCCGAGATGGCCTATGCCAAGGCGCTCGCGCGCGGCCGTGACGACTGGCAGCTCTGGCTCGAGCATGCGCAGGCGTCGACCGGTGCCGTCGCTAACGATGCGTTGATGCACGCCCACCGGCTCAACCCGCTTGGTGTTTCCTTCGCTGAGAGCGGCTGATGGCGCGCGACCCACTCGCCGATCCGCAACCGCTGATCCGGCAGCTCTACGCATACGTGGCGTATGTGCTCGGCGACGGTCCTGACGCAGAGGATGTGACGAGCGAAACGTTTGAGCGCGCGCTCCGGTACCGCGCGAGCTATGACCCCGGTAAGGGCGCGCCGATCGCCTGGCTGATCGGCATCGCCAGACGCTGCATCGCCCCGCATCTGGCCGCCAGACGCGAGCTCGCGACGCCCGCAGCGATCGACGAGGCGCGCGCACAAGGCCCCGATCTCTCCGACCGGACAGTGACGAAGTTGGCTGTCCGGCAGGCTGTGGCTGCGCTTTCTGAGCGGGATCAAGAGCTGGTCGCCCTCCGGTTCGGCTCAGATCTGACGTGCCGCCAGATCGGCGAGCTCCTCGGCTTGAAGACGAACTCCGTCGAGGTGGCGCTTCACCGAGCCTTGGCCCGCTTGGAAGCCGCGCTGGCCGAGGAAGGCACCGCTGTAAGGAATCGGCCTCAGGACCGGTATTCAAGGGTGACGACCGACACCGACTGATTTTCGACCGAGAGGAGCACCCCGGTGCATCTGCCCAGCTGGCGCAACCGAAAAAAGATCGAGGATCTCGTGCGCGGAGCCCGTCCGGCCCCGTCGCGCGAGCTCGAGGACAGGCTTTCGCAGATGGTTGGGCGCAACCCGGCGCCACGTGCCGGTATGCGCCGCTCGGTCGTCGCGCTCTCGTTCACGGTGCTCGTTCTCGCCGGCCTCGCTGCTGGAGGCGGCGTCGGTTACGCAGGCCATCTCGTGTCGGCTTCGTTCGTCACGCTGAAGGTGCACGTCCTCGATATCCAGACGAAGCAGGTTCCGTCGGTGCGCCGGTATAGCGCCGCCATCTCGCAGTACGGCGGCGGCGGTGGTGGTGGAGGCGGCGGTGGCACGACCACCACGACCCAGACCACGACGACGACCCAGACCGTTACGTCTACGACCACCACGACCGAGGTCTCCGTCACGTCCTCTGGGACAGTCACCGGCTCGCCCTCAACCGATGACACGATCGACGGTGCCGCGGGCGTCGACAACATCACCGTGGTCGACCTGGGTGGCGACAACACCATTCACCTCCAGGGTTCGGGGAACACCGTCACGACGGGTGCAGGGAACGACAACATCAGCCTCACCGGCGACGGCGACCAGACTCTGAATGCGGGCGCAGGTGACAACAACATCCATGTCACGGGCACCGGCACCCATACGATCACGACAGGTGCGGGCGACTCGGCGATCCGCGTCTATGGCGGCACGAACACGATCAACGCCAAAGGCCCGGGTAGCTCCGACATCAAGGTGACCGGCGGTACGGGCACGATCACGGTTGGCCCGGGCGGTTCGACCATCTTTACGAAGAAGGGAACCGCCTACACGATCAACGTGTGGAACGGCTCGAAGGATGTCGTGAACTGCAACAACGCTAAGGACACCGTTACGTACGACAAGGGTGTCGACAAGCTGATCAAGTGCGGCAACGCCACGCTGCACCCGAAGGCCCCGAAGAGCTAAAGCGCAACGAGACGATTGGCAGACGGAGGGCGGCCGCAGGGCCGCCCTCCGTTGTTTGCGGGTTCCGGCGACCGATGGCAGGATGGGGCCGCGGGTACGGGTTGTGCGGGGTCCGGAGCTTCTTTGAAATCGAAGAACGGTGTTGTTCGCGGTGACGGTTCGCGGCATGCAGTAGACGCGGGCGGGCTGCGCATTCTTTTCGTGACGGAGACGTCAACTGACGTCCGGCTCATCGAAGGACTCGCGGAAGTCGCCTCGCTCACGCATCTCTACCGCGATCTCCGCACCGGCGTGCCCTTGAGCCAATCGACGACCGCGTCATACGCATCGCGACCTGGCCCACGAGGTAGGCTCACGTTCGCGGCGTCGGCGTTTGCCGCGGTGCTGCGCTCTCGTCGTTCGGTCGATTTCGTGTTGATCCAGGGGTACGGGCTCGCCGCTGTCGGGGCGAACGTCGCCGCGCGCGTTGCGCGCCAGCCGGCAGCCATGCTCGTTTGTAGTCCCGTCGAGGCGTATCTCCGTTGCCGGACGCCCACGCAAACGCTCCGGTTGCAGCTTCTCGTGGTCGCCGCATGCGCTCGTGCGAATGCGCTTGTCGGCCAGCGCTACTTCGTCTTGAGCGACTACCTCGCGCGCGTCGTGAGGGCGTGCGCGCCGCGAGCCACCGTGGAAAATGTCCCGGTCTACGGCGTCGACACTCGCGTATTCGCCCGGGGCGCGGACGACCGGCGGGCGGTCCGCCGTCGTCTCGGCTTGCCGGAAGACGGCTTTGTCGTCTTCTCCGGAAGCCGCGTCGCTCCGGAGAAGGACACGGAGGTTTTGCTTGCGGCGTTCCGTCGCTACTGCCGTTCCGCCGACGCGTGGCTCGTGCATTGCAGCGGCGGTCATGACGAGTTCGCAGCTGACGCTGCCGAAGCCGGTGTGGGCGAGCGGGTTATCAGTCGTCCCGCCGTGCATCCTCACGGTGAGCTTCCGGACTATTACCGCGCGGCGGATGTCTGCGTTCAGGCGAGCAAGGACGAAGGTTTGGGATTCACCCCGCTCGAAGCGCTGGCATCTGGAACTCCGGTGATTGCAGCCTCCGTCGGCGGTCTCGTTGAGACGATTCGCGACGGCGAGACGGGGTGGACATACCCGCGCGGCGATTCCGAAGCCCTCGCGAACTGCCTTACCGCTGTGGAATCGATGCCCGACGAAGCCCAGCGGCGGGTGCGCGCAGGGCAAGAGCTTGTCGCAGATCGTTTCGAACGTCGTGTCGTCTTCGCAGCCTTCGAGCGCTCAGTGCGGACGTCCCTTAGGCGCGGCTCGTGACAGGGCTCGCGACTGATCGCCGACCCGTCGTCGCCCTCGTGATGCACGACCTTCACGACCACGGCGGGATGGAGCGGGCGGTCGTCGAGCTTGTCCGCCGCGCGCGCGACGAATTCCGCTTCGTCCTGGTGTCGACGACCGTCGACCCGGAACTTGCCCCGCTCGTCGATTGGGAGCGCGTTCGCGGCGTCCCCCGCCGGCCGTTCGCGCTCAAGTTCCTGGTTTTCGCGATGCGCGCGGGGCTTCAGCTGCGTCGCGTCCGTGCAGATCTCGTGCACACGATGGGCGCGATCATCCCGAACCGATCAGACCTCTCCACCGTCCAATTCGTGCATCGGGCATTCGTCACAGCTGCCGGCCGATTCTCTCCGCCGGGGTCACACGGGCTCGGACGCCTGAGCGGTGCGCTCTCCCGGCTCGTGTCTTCGCTTGCGGAGGCCTGGTGCTACCGCCCAGGACGATTGCGCGTCGCCGCGGTTGTATCTCCACGCGTCGAGCGGGACTTCGTCGAACTGTTCCCCAAAATCTCGACGATCCTGACGCCGAACGGCGTTGATCCCGATCGTTTCCGGCCGGATCCGGTGAGCCGCGCCGAGCTGCGGGAGCAGGAGGAGGTTCGCGACGACGAACTGATCGCGCTGTTCGTCGGCGGCGACTGGCCTCGCAAGGGACTCGGCCTCGCAGTGCAGGCGGTTGTCACTGTGCGCGACACCGGACTCCCGGTGACCCTGTGGGTCGTCGGCGGCGGTGACGATCGCCCCTACCGTGCGTACGGGTCCGCGGTCCGCTTTTTCGGTCCTCGGCTGGATGTAGAGCGCTTCATGCAGGCTGCCGATTTTTTCGTCTTCCCGTCCCTCTATGAAGCGGATCCCCTCGTTGTGCTCGAGGCTGCAGCGAGCGCACTACCGTGCGTACTCAGCGAGGCAAGCGCGGTCGTCATCGATGACGCGTCGGCCGCCGTTGTGCGCAGGACGGTCGAGGCGGTCGCCGGTGCGATCGTCGCTCTCGCTGAGGATGGGGACGCGCGCCGCGCGATGGGCGCAGCTGGAGCCGCACAGGCGAAAGAGCTGACGTGGGAGCGGTCGGTTTCTGCCCTCGTCGGCGAATATCGTCGGCTTATGTCGAACGGTGGGACGGGTTGACGGCGGTTTTGGCATACGCACCGCGGTCGCTCCGGCGAGGTGTCATCGCGTTGCTCACGCTTTTGGTGTGCGTGCTCCTAGGCGTCTGGTCCACACAGCCCTCAGCACTTCGGCTTGCACTCGCAATCACGCTGATCATCTTCATGATCTGCGTCGGGCTCTGGCGTCGCCGCCGCCTGCTCATTGCTGTGTCGATTTGGCTGCCGTTGCTGGGACTTGTGCGCCGGCTGATTTCGTACGGCGGCACGCGTACCTCGGTCGACGTGCTGTTGCTCGTTGCTCCGGCCGCGTTCGCGGTTCTCGTCGTGCTCGCGGCGCGCGCGCGAAAGATGCGGCATGTCCACACCCTGTCTCATTGGGTGTTCGCGCTGGCGCTGATGCTGAGCCTCGAGGCGTTCAACCCTCTGCAAGGGTCAATCACCGCCGGCCTCACAGCGCTCGACTTCGTGCTCGTGCCGATGTTCGCGTTCTGGATCGGGCGCGAGCTCGTCGACGACAAGACCCTCGAGAAGCTGTTGCGTCTCGTTGCGATCATTGCGATCCCGGCGGCTTTGTACGGGCTTCTCCAGGTGTTCCATGGCTTCCCTCCGTGGGACAAGTCGTGGATCGATGCGCAGGGCTACACAGCCCTGAGCATCAACGGTGTCATCCGGCCGTTCGGCACGTTCGCGAACGCGGCTGAGTTCGCGACCTACCTCGCCGTTGGCGCGCTCATGTGGCTCGTATTCCACGTCACCTCAAGGCGCGCGCCGATTGCGCTCGCGGCGATTGGGCTGACCGTCGGCGGCATGGCCGTCGAGGCCTCGCGCGGCGTGTTCGTGCTCTTCATCGTGTCGCTCGGAGTTCTGGTCGCTGCATGGCGCAGAGCACCGCTCGGACTCAGCCTCGTGATCGGTGCGGTCGCACTGCTCCTACTAGCGTTCGCGTTCGGAAAAGCTGGCGTCAGTGACTCGACAAGCACAACGTCGAACTCGAACGTCTTGACGTCGCACCTCGTCACAGGCATCAGCCGTCCCTTCGATCCTCAGTATTCGACGACGTCGATCCATTACCACGAAGTTCTGACCGGCCTCCGGACCGCCATACATGATCCGCTTGGTCTCGGACCGGCGGTCGTGACGATTGCGGGGCAACGATTCAGCGGCTCGACGCAGAGTCGCGGCACCGAAGTCGACCCGTCGAACGTGGCGATCGCCGCCGGCTTCCCGGGCTTGATTGCCTATCTCATGATCGTCATCCTCGGCTTCCGCAACACATACGCCCTTGTGCAGCGCCGGCGCGACAAGCTTGCCTTCGCCGCGCTTGCGGTGATCTCGGCGACGGCCTTCCAGTGGCTGAACGGCGGGCAATACGCGGTGGCTCCCCTGCCGTGGCTCGTCCTCGGCTGGGTCGAGCGTGTCTCGCGGCCGGCGGACGTCGACGACACCGAATGACGGTTCGGCCACTCCTGCTCGGCATGGGCTCGTTCGCAGTCGAGCGCGGCGGCCTGAACAGATATTTCGGCGACCTGCACGAGGCGCTCGGCCGGCTGGGTATAACCGCGCCGACTGTCGTCGTCGAAGATGCCGCTGCGCCACTCTTGAGCAGGTTGCGTCGAGTACGCGCGGCCGCGCTCGCCGTATCATCGGCGACTGACGTGATCGACGCGCACTTCGCGTTGTATGCACTGCCCGTTGTCTTCCCACGCACGCCTCGTCCGCTGCTCGTGCACTTCCACGGTCCATGGGGAGCCGAGAGCGACGCAGCCGGCGGACGGCGTCTCGATGGCATCCTGAAGCGCTGGCTCGAGCGCCGGTTGCTACATCGAGCGGAACTCGTCGTGTCGCTTTCCGGGGCGTTTCGCCGTTTGCTCGTCGAGGACTTCGGCGTTTCGCCGTGGCGCACGCGTGTCATTCCGCCGGGAGTCGATCTCGACCGCTTTCGGCCCGGCGATCGCATAGCGGCGCGCGCGCGTCTCGGTTTGACCCGCGAGGGACGCGTTGTCGTCGCGGTGCGGAGACTGGTGCCACGCATGGGCATCGACGTGCTTCTCGAGGCAATGCCGCCGGATGTGCTTCTCGTTGTTGTCGGCGGCGGGCCGGCGCGACCGGCGCTCGAGGAGCACGCCGCCAAGCTCGGTATCCGCGATCGCGTGGTCTTCGTGGGCGAGGTGGAAGACGAGGTTCTCCCCGACTACTACCGAGCTGCGGACATCGCCGTGTTGCCGTCCGTTGGGCTCGAAGGCTTCGGCCTCGCCGCACTCGAAGCGCTCGCGTGCGGTACCCCGGTGATCGGCACGGACGCCGGCGGGTTGCCCGAGTTGCTGCGTCCGCTGCAGACGGATCTCGTCGTCGCGGCGCGGGACGCATCGGCTCTCGCGACGCGGCTGGCCGCGGGTCTGTCGGGCGACGCACCGTTTCCGAGCTCGGCAACGTGTCGCGGTTACGCGGAGCGATTCACGTGGCGAGCAGTTGCCGTCGCGCACGTTGCGGCGTACGAGTCGGTTGCAGCGCGTGCGCGTTCGACAGCGCGCCGTGTCGTCTATCTCGACCACACAGCACGACTCTCCGGCGGTGAGCTCGCACTCGCGAACCTCCTGCCGGCTCTCAAGGACGTCGATGCGCATGTCATCCTGGGAGAGGACGGGCCACTTCGCGTCCGGTTGGTCGCAGAAGGCGTCTCTGTCGAAGTGCTTCCTCTCCGAGCCGGTGCGCGCGACCTGCGCCGCGAACGGGTACGCATGCGAGGTCTTCCGCTCGGAAGCGTGGCCGCGAGCCTGGCGTACACGGTTCGTCTCGCCGTTCGGCTCCGACGCCTAAGACCCGACATCGTTCACACGAATTCGCTTAAGTCGGCGCTGTACGGCGGTGTTGCGGCGCGACTCGCAGGTGTTCCCGTCGTGTGGCATCTCCGCGACCGCATCGAGGATGGCGATCTCCCTAGGCCTGCCGTTCGTCTCGTGCGCCGACTGTCGCGACACATTCCGGCCGCAGTGATCGGCGACACTGCCTCGACCATGAGCCTCCTCGGTGGACGTGCACGTACCTTCGTCGTGCCAAGCCCCATACGGGAGCACGTGCCAGGCAGGCGGTCTCCCACGTCGGCACTGCGGGTTGGCATGGTCGGACGCCTGGCTCCTTGGAAGGGCCAGCATGTGTTCGTCGACGCGTTCGCGCGCGCGTTCCCCGATGGAACGGCACGCGCGTTGGTGGTCGGCGCGCCGCTGTTCGGCGAGCACGACTACGAGCGCGAATTGCATGCGCAATGCCAGGCCCTCGGCATCGAGTCGCGCGTCGACTTCCTCGGCTTCCGCGACGATGTACCGCGCCTGCTCGGTGATCTCGACATCCTCGTCCACGCGTCTACGAGCCCCGAGCCATTCGGCCAGGTGATCGTCGAGGGCATGGCCGCAGGGCTGCCAGTCATCGCGTCCGCCGCGGGCGGTCCGCTCGAGATCGTCGATGACGGTGTGGACGGCTTCTTGTTTCCGCCGGGTGACGTGGCTGCCCTCGCCGAACGGCTCCGTCTGCTCGCCGGCGACGCAGCATTGCGCGCACGCGTTGGTGACGCGGCGCGCCGGACAGCCGAGGCGTATCGCCCCGAGCGGGTCGCCCAGCGTATGGCGGCCGTTTACGACGAGGTGATGACCCGGTGAAGGTTGCGCTCGTGCACGACTACCTCACGCAGCGAGGAGGTGCGGAGCGCGTTGTGTTGACGATGACGGAGGCCTTCCCGGATGCACCGTTATACACCGCGTTCTATGAACCGAGCGCGACGTTTGGTGAGTTCCGCGACGTCGATGTGCGACCTCTTCGAATCAACAACATCGGCGTCTTGCGGAGGGACCATCGTCGGGCGCTGCCTCTCCTTGCGTGCGCGTTCGGCAACCTGAATGTCGACGCCGACGTGGCGCTGTGCAGCTCCAGTGGCTGGGCGCACGGCGTACGTACGACCGGGCGCAAGGTCGTCTACTGCCATACGCCGGCACGCTGGCTCTATCAGTCGGATCGTTACACGAGGGCGGGCACGCCGTTGCGCCGGTTCGGGCTCTCGGTGGTACGCGACCGTCTCGAGGCCTGGGATGCTGCGGCTGCTGCGACCGCGAGCGTCTATCTCGCGAATTCGAGCATCGTGCGCGACCGCATTCGCCGCATCTACGGGATCGACGCGGAGGTGCTCGCTCCGCCGCAAGCGATCGATCCTGACGGGAAAACCTGCGATGTCGGTATCGGGCCGGGGTACTTTCTCTGTGTCGCGCGATTGATTCCCCACAAGAACGTCGATGCGCTCGTTCAAGCTTTCTCGCGCGTACCTCACATGCGGCTCGTCGTCGTCGGGGCAGGTCCCGATGCAGACCGGTTGCGGCGACTGAGACCAAGCAACGTCACGCTGCTCGAGCACGTTAATGACGCCGAGTTGCGCTGGCTGTACCAGGATTGCCATGCGGTCGTGAGCGCGGCGCACGAAGACTTCGGGCTGACCCCACTCGAAGGAGGCGCGTTCGGGAAGCCGTCAGTCGTGCTGCGGTACGGCGGTTTCCTCGACACGGTGTGCGACGGCACTACCGGCATTTTCTTCGACGGCCTTACCCCGGACGCGATCGTTGCAGCCTTGCGCCGCGCGGTCGACGTGCGCTGGGATCCGGATGCGATCCGGCGGCACGCCAACGGGTTCAGCGTGGCGGCGTTCACCGAACGACTTCGTTCGATTGTCGAGCATGAAGCGGAGCTTGCAAAGTGAATCGTCCGTCATTCTTTATCGCCGGCAACTCGAAGAGTGGGACGACTGCTCTCTTCCGCTTCCTCGACGCTCATCCGGACGTCTTCATGTCGGAACCCAAGGAGCCGAACTACTTCGCGACAGATTTCTGCAACGACCCGAATCCCGCAGGGTCATTTCACCCGCAGACGGAGGACGAGTACCTTGCGCTGTTCGAGCCCGCAGGTCCCGCACAGCTCTGCGGCGAGGCAAGCGCTTGTTATCTCTATTCGCAAGCCGCACCGGCCGCGATCGCGAAGTTCGCGCCTGACGCGCGAATCATCGTCATCCTCCGCGAGCCTGTTGCGTTCCTCGCTTCTTACCACCTACAAATGCTCCAGAACCCCGTCACGGAAGGCGAGACGGAGCGAGACTTTGCGACTGCGCTTGCGCTCGAGGCGGAACGTCGCGCAGGGAATGTGCCGCGCGGATGCCTGATTCCCGAGTTGCTCTACTACCGCGAGCGTGTGCGATACGCGCACCACCTGGAACGGTTGTACGAAAGCTTCGACAGGCGCCAGGTGCTGGTGCTCATCTACGAGGAATACGAGCGCGACAATCGCGCAGCCTACCGCGAGGTGCTCGAGTTTCTCGGCCTGGATCCTGGCTTCGAGCCCGACTTCGAGCGCCACAACGAGGGTGCGAAGCTTCGCTCGCGCCGGCTACAAGGTGCGTTCAAGAAGATGACGCACGGTGAGGAGTGGGGCGTGTGGGTGAAGGCGATCGCGCGGACGACGATGCCGCGTCCGGCGCGGAGCAAGCTTCAGCAAATCGTCTTGGAGCGCATCGTCTTCCGGCCGAAGCCGTCGGTCGATCCAGCACTGGCCGCTGCCCTCCGTGCCGAGTTCGCGCCCGAGATGGAACGGTGCGGCGAGTTGATCGAACGCGATCTGATCGGTCTCTGGGGTTACGACGCGTCTTGATGAAGCTGTCGTGCAACGCCCCGTATGGAGGCGGTGGTCTGGGACGTCATCTCGCCGAGCGGATCGAAGCTGCGCGGGCCGGCGGCGTCCTTGAGGGTTATTACGCCGGCGAGGTGAAGCCGGGCGACGAGGCGATCGCACACGTTGTGAGGCCGGCTTCCGTGCACCTGCTCCAGGTGGCCACGCCTGTGCGTTTCAGTCGTGGTTGGTCGAACTTCCTGGCCGGCGAGCTTTTCGACCGTGCCGTCGCCGGACGGCTCGGTTCGCCATGCGATTCGTTCCTGGGCTTCGCCGGTAAGGCGCTTCACAGCTTCGAGCGTGCGCTCGGCCTCGGGGCCGGGCACCTGATCCTTGCTGCGCCGAATTCTCACGTACGTCGTGTGGAGAACAGACATGCCGCAGCGCGTGCGCGGCGCGGCGTCGAATCGAGTTGGATGAACACTGCCCAGATCGCGAAGACGCTCCGAGAGTACGAAACAGCTGATGTGATCGAGGTGAACTCGGAGTACACGCGCGAGTCATTCATCGAATACGGCGTCCCGGAGACCAAGCTCGAGCGAACCTATCTCACGCCTCATCCGCGATTTCAACCTGCTGCGACGCGCCCGCAGGACGGCCGGTTTCGCGTCGTGTACATGGGGCCGATCTCGACGTTCAAAGGCGTCTCGGAGTTGCTCGACGCGTTCGGGCGGTTGGACGACCCGGACGCAGAGCTCGTGCTGATGGGCGGGCCTGCGTCGCGCCCCGGGCGCATCCATTTCGAACGCCGGATCAACAAGGACCCACGGGTCGTGGTCGCGCCTGGCGACCCGCTGCCTCGCCTGCAGGCCGCCGACGTCTACGCGCATCCAAGTTGGGAGGACGGTTTCGCCTACGCCGTCGCGGAAGCAATGGCCTGTCAGGTTCCGGTGATCGTGACCGAAAACACCGGCGCGATGGAGTACGTGCGCGAGGGGGTCAACGGGTATGTGGTCGGCACGGGGAACGTGGATCAACTCTACGAGCGTCTCGCGTTTCTCCACGAGAGACGGCCGCGAGTCTCACCCGCGGGCGTCCCGGATTTCAGCGGCCCGAGCGTCCATTGATGCGCGTTCTATTCTGCAGCGTTACGGAATTCGACCCGAGGCTTGGGAAGTCGGGGACACTACTAAGTCTCGCGCAGAGCCTCGAGCGTCTCGGCTGCCAGTGCACGATGCTCGGCCCGGAGGAGCTTGGTGAAAGCCGGAGCCGCGTGGAGTTCGAGCGGAGACTTGCCAACTACCTGCATGCACATGCGGGGGAGCACGATGTCGTGGATTGCGATGCTGACGTGCTGCCCGTAGATCGCCGTCTGATACCGGCTCATGTTTTCGTCGTCGCGCGCGTGCAGCTCTTATTGCGTCGATATGTGGACGCCCGAGCGCAACGACTGCCGTTCGACCGCCGCATCGGCTGGTGGCTTCGCTACCGGAAAGAGTTGGAGCACCTGCGGTCGAGGATTCCACGCCAGGACGCATCGCTTCGCGCTGCCGATGCGGTGATCACGCTGAACTCCGCGGATCGTTCGCTGCTCCGCGCAAACGGGATCTCGAACGTTCACGTGCTTCCGAACGGCATCGGCGTCCATCACCGCGAAGCGCTCATGCAGACTCCAGTCGCACCGCCGGACGCGCCGCGCGTCGCATATATCGGGACCTGGGGGCCGCGCAAAGGGTTGCTCGACTACCCGCGCGTCGTCGCGCGAATTGCCGAAGCGCTGCCCGAGACGACGTTCACGCTCCTTGGCGTCGGCCCGCAGTGGACCGAGAAGGGTGTGCGTCGATTCTTCCCAGCCGGCGTGAGGCACCGAGTCGACGTCGTCCCCGTCTACGACCCAGAGGATCTGCCGGGCGCGCTCGCTTCCTGCTCGATCGGGTTGTTCCCGTCCTACGCCGAAGCCTTCGGGCTCGGCGTCGTCGAGATGCTCGCTGCCGCGCTTCCCGTGTATGCCTACGACGTCCCGGGACCAGCGGACATCCTCGATCAGGAGTTCCTCGTACCGGCGGGCGACGTCGAGAAGCTCAGCCGCCGCGCGATCGAGCTGATGGCGGACACCGATCGCCTCGCGCGCGAGCGATCGCAGGCGCGTGAACGCGCGAAAGCGTTCGACTGGGACGAGATCGCTGTCGAGACGAAGCGGCTCTACGAAAGCAAGGTCACACTCGACTGACCGTCGCGGCGAGTTGCTTCGCGATGACAGGCCAGTCGAAATGCCGTTCGTAGAGTTGCCGTGCAGTGGCACCGAGCTCGGCGCGCTGTTGCGCACCCCTGGCGAGCGCGGCGGTTGCATCCACAAAAAGTTCGGCGCGGCCGCCCGGCACGAGCATTAGACCTTCGAGCGAAGGCTCCCCCGGCTCGGTGCCGACAACCGCGAGGCCGTGCTGAAGCGCCGCGATCAGCGACCCGCGGCGCGTGGATACGCCTTCGATGAATGGCGCCAGATAGATGTCGAGCGCCGACAGGTACTGGGCGAGCTCGTCCGCCGACAGCAATCCCGGCGCGTGAACCTCGATCAGATCAGTGACGCCGGTCAGGGTTGGTGCGTCTGCACCGAGGTGCACGTAGATCGTGCGTGTGCCATCAGCGGCAAGACGGTTCAGCGTCGCAGTGATGGTCGCGATGTCGCGCGACGGGTGCGACGTCATCAGCGAGCCGACGACGATCGTTTCCTCGTCGGCTCCGAGTGTTTCGCGCATTCTTGATCGCGCGTCGCGTCGATCGGGCACGTTCGATCCGACGGGAAGCAGAACGGCAGACGTCTTCGCGGCGCGAGGTAGCGCGCTTCGCCATCGTTCAGTCGAAATCAGAACTCGATCAGCAATGCGAACGAGTGCCGCCAGTTGCGCCTTCTGCCAACGCGCCATCAGCCACTCTTGCCAGGTCGTCGCCGGAAAGAAGTAGATCTCGTGCAGCATGAGCAGAATCTGCGGCCGTCGTCGTGCCGCGCGCAGGCGCGCGAGCCCGACTGTCAACCACGGCGCGAAGCCCCAGCGCCCGAAGCTGAAAGGGTTGTATTCGACGACGATCGCATCGCAATGCTTTACGTCGCGTATCCAACTGTCCTCGGCGACACGAACAACGGCCCCGGGAAGTGCGTCTGCGAGTTGCGCCGTGTAGTCACGAATTGCGTCGACCGAGAGGCTCACCGGTCCTACGACGAGTGCGATCTGTTGGGGTGAGATTACGTCGCGGTGCATTGGATGTACCAGTGGAAAGAGGCCTCGGGCGCCTCGTTATACTGATTTCAGTGGGGATCGGGGCCAGAGCGCTTCTGCGGATCGCCCCGCCGCGCGGCGCGTTTCGGCGCATGCAATTCGTCATCGGATCGCGGAAGGCCCCGTTCTTTGCACTGATCGGAGCGTCGGTCGGCGCGGGTCTTTCCGAAGCCACGCTGCTTGCGTTGATTGCAGGCGCTGCGTCCGCGATGGCCGCTGGCCATTCGAAGCTCAGCGGAAATCTCGGCCCGATCGGTGCGAAGCCGAGCCTGAGCCTCGCGATCGTGATCGCGCTGGTGATGGCGGCGGTCCGGATGGGGTTGCAGATGGTCATCGCGTGGCTGCCGGCCCGCATCGGCGCCGACGTGCTGGCGCGTCTGCGCCACGATCTGTTCGCCGCGTACACGCGAGCGTCGTGGAGCGCGACGGCGGACGACTCCGAGGGCTCTCTTCAGGAGCTCATGACCGGACAGGTGATGCAAGCGGCGAGTGCTGCCAACAGCGCCGTGTCGGCGGTGTCGGCCGCGATCATGCTGCTGTCACTCGTTGCGGCAGCGTTCTTCCTCAACAGCATCGCCGCCGTCGCTGTGCTCGTGAGCTCGGGTCTGATGTTCGTGCTGCTGAAACCGTTCACACGGCGCGGCCGCAATGCCGGCTTCGAGATCTCCTCCGCAAGCATGTCGCACGCCGGCGCGGTGAACGAGTCGGTGTTCCTGGCGGAGGAGACGAAAGTCTTCGGCACCGGCGAGGCACAGCGTGCGCGCGTCGACGCCGAGATCGAGCGGACACGCGCGGCGTTCTTCCACTACCAGCTGACGAATCGGCTTGTCCAGACGATCTACCAGAGCGCCGTGATCTTCCTGATCGTCGGTGGCCTCGGCATTCTCGATTTGGCGAACGCAGGGAACGTTGCGGCGCTCGGAGCGATCGTGCTAATCCTCGTCCGCGCTTCGACGTACGGCCAGCTCCTGCAGGGCTCTTATCACCAGTTGGTTCAGATTCAGCCCTATCTCGAGCGGCTGATCCGAGCAACGGATCGGTACGCAGACTCGGCGCCGGTCGACCGCGGCGTATCGCTCCCAGCGATCGAGACACTCACGTTCGAGAAGGTGTCGTACTCGTACGGTCGGGGGCAATCCGTGCTCCATGAGTTGAGCTTCGCCGTGCCTGCGGGCGAGGCGGTCGGCGTCGTCGGCCCGTCGGGAGCGGGGAAGTCGACGATGGTTCAGATCCTGCTGCGCCTGCGCAGCCCCATGTCCGGCGCGTACCTCGTCAACGGCGAGCCGATCGACACATTCGCCCATGCCGATTGGCATCGCCGGGTAGCTTATGTACCGCAGGAACCACGCTTGCTCCGGGCGAGTGCGGCCGACAACATTCGCTTCGCGCGCGAGCTCTCGCTCGAAGAAGTCGTACACGCGGCGAAGCTCGCGCACATCCACGACGAGATCGAAGCCCTTCCCGACGGGTACGACACGATCATCGGCCATCGCGCCGATGCCGTGTCGGGCGGTCAACGTCAGCGGATCTGTCTCGCGCGTGCGCTTGCTTCGCGCCCCGACGTGTTGATCCTCGATGAGCCCACGAGCTCTCTCGACTCGTACTCGGAGGCCGCGATCCAGGAATCGCTCGGCATGCTGGTCGGCGAGTTGACGCTGTTCGTCGTTGCGCACCGTCGCTCGCTGCTGACCATCTGCGATCGCATTCTCATACTCGTCGACGGCCGCCTGCAGGCGTTCGCGCCGGCGGAGACTCTCTCAGTGAGCAACGAGTTCTTCATGGGCGCGTCCGCGCTCGCTCAGTGACACGTCTGCCCGACTTCTTCATCGTCGGGCACCCCAAGACGGGCACTACGGCGCTGTACGACATGTTGCGGGCGCACCCGCAGATCTTTCTGTCGCGTGTGAAAGAGCCAGGGTTTCTCGCCCCTGAGCTACGGACTGGCTGGACGCTCGACCGATACCTGGATCTCTTTGCTGCTGCCCGAGACGACCAGCTCGCCGGCGAAGCGACCTCCCACTACCTGATGTCGCCCGTCGCGGCGGACGCCATTGCGCGGATGAACCCGAACGCACGCGTGGTTGCGATCTTCCGTGACCCGGCGGAATGGATCCCGTCGCTGCACATCCAGTACATGGCAGACCATCTCGAAGACGTCCGAGATCTCCGCGACGCGTTGCGGCTCGAGCCTGCGCGGCGCGAGGGGCGGCGGATCCCGCAGGGTGCGGTTGGGCGGGAATACCGTTTGCAGTACACGGGGCACGTGCGCTACACCGAGCAGCTGCAGCGAATGCAACGCGCGCTCGGCGCCGACCGGGTGCACGTCATGATCTACGACGACCTGCGAGACGACCGCATCAAGGCCATGAGCGATCTCCTCGCGTTTCTCGGTGCCGATTCGAGCGTCGACTTGCCGCACCTCGAGTCGAATGTCACGGCACGTGCGATGCGCTTCCCTGCGCTCGATCGAGCAATACACAGGCTGTCGCACGGCGCAGGCGCTTACCGTTTTGTGAAGCCTGCGATCAAGAGGGCGCTACCGAGGCCGCTACGGCGCCGCGCCTTTGCGAGCGTTCGCCAACACGTCGTGTATGGGCCGGTCGCTCCGTTCGATCCAGAGCTCGACCGCGAACTGCGCGTCATCTTCGGGCCGGAGGTCGAGCGCTTCTCCGCGTTGGTCGGCCGCGACCTAGCAATCGAGTGGGGCTACGACTAGCGAATCCTTCGCCGGACGTTCGGATCGATCCGACGCGAGCACACCGCGCAAGGATCCCACGGCGTGCACGTGCCCTAGGCGAGGATGATGCGCGCTCTCGCGCGAAATGAAGCCATGTGCGGATCGAGCTGAGAGTCTGCGAAGAGTCCATCGTGGTGTGGTGCATTTTAAGTACGGCTTCGTCTATAAACGCGCGTGTGCGGGCACTTCACTTGGGGCGACGTCAGCATGCCCGCTAAGCGCGTACCGGACTTCTTCGTTGTCGGCCATCCGAAGACTGGTACGAGCGCGCTCTATCAGATGCTTCGCACCCATCCCGCAATCTTTCTGCCGGACAAGAAGGAGCCAATGTTTCTTGCGTCCGAATTGCAGAGGGAGGACTGGGCGTGGGAGACATATCTGGAGTTGTACTCGCCGGCGCGCGCGGACCAGCTTGCGGGAGACGCTTCTGCGGTCTACATGCTTTCCCCCGTCGCGATCGAAGCCATCGCAGAACTCAACCCCGACGCACGAGCGATAGCCATCTTTCGTGAACCAGCCGCGTGGATTCGGTCGCGACACGCACAGTTGCTCAAGGATCACGTCGAGTCAGTGCGAGATTTAAGAACGGCTTTGGCCCTCGAACCGCTGCGGAGAGAAGGGCGCGAGCTCCCCTCGACGGCAGGACATCGGCCGCATCATTTGCAGTACGTGGGGAACGTTCGGTACTCGGACCAAGTTGCCCGCCTGCAACGAGCACTTGGTAGGGATCGTGTGCATGTCGTCATCCATGAGGATCTTCGGAGCGATTACGAGAGCGTCTTGCTCGGGATTTCTCGATTTCTCGGTATCGACGACTCGCATAAGTTCGAGCGGCTCGTTGTAAACACCACTGAGCGCCGGATGAGGTTTCAGGGTCTCGACCGCCAGCTTCGGGCATTCACGCATGGAACTGGTGGTTATCGGCTCACTAAGTCTGCGATCAGGAGATTTCTTCCGGAGCGCATCCGTCGGCGAGGCGTTGTTGCGTTCCGCGAGCGTGTGATTTTTGGCCCCGTTCCCTCCGTTGACTGGCAGCTCGACCGCGAGCTTCGCGTGTTGCTCAAACCGGAGGTCGAGCGGTTTGGGCGCATGATCGAGCGTGACCTCGTGTCGCTTTGGGGGTACGCGGATCTAAACGCAGACGAAAACTGTTGAGCGCGAATGACAGCGTTACTCCTCTGCGATGTCCTCTTGCGCACCGGTTGACCCTCGCCGGGCATGTCTCGGTCGCTTGAAGCATAAGCCCGGCTCAGTCGGCTAACCGCCGCCCGAAGTAGGCGAAGCCTGAGCTCGAGCACGTCAAGTTCTGTTCCAAAAATGAAACAATCGAGAATCACCTGGCCGCACCCTTACACTTGCTCGCGGGGCGCAAGACGGAAAAAGGAGAGGGCGTGAAGAGAAGGCGGTGGTTGCTGCTCGGGCTGCTCGCGGGAGCTCTGTTGGCGATACCCGCGGCGCACGCAGATGGACAGCTCACTCTCGTCGCTACGAGCTCCGCGACGCAGGTGACGATCGGGCAAACCGTGACGTTCGACTACGTGGCGTCCAACTCCAGCGCGGCGTATCACCAGGCCGCCAATTTTGCGATGCGCGTCGATCGCGGAAACACGATTTCGTCAGTAACGATTGACTACGGCAACTGCACTATCGACGCCGCGAAGCTCTCCGTTAGCTGCCACCGAAGGCCCTTCGATGTTGGCTCGACGTTCCACTTGACGATCATTGTGACGCCGACCGCCCGGCAAACGATGCAGGCTATTGCGACGCTCTCGACCAACGATGCCTCGGCCGGATCGCAGACGTCGACGCTGAAGGTGCCGGTCTCCGCCGTAGATACGACTGCGCCCGATCATGTCTCGGCTGTCGCTGCAGGCCCGGTCTCGCTGACGCCGTCGTTCCCAGTTGCGTGGACGGCCTCCGACCGCGGTTCAGGCATCGCCTCGATCGACGTGCGCGTCCGTGCAGCGTCGTGGCACTCCGCGTTCGGCTCCTATCGCGTCTGGCAGCGGTCCGCCAAGAGCGGCACTGCGGAATTCACGGGTAGTCCAGGGTTCACCTACTGCTTCTCGGCAATGTCCACTGACCAGCAGGGAAACGCGTCGCAGTGGAGCGCCGAATCGTGTCTCGGGCTGCCACTCCGCGCGTCGGCGCTGCGGCGGCATGGACCATGGACGGCTGCATCGTCGTACATACAAACCACGGGCGCCGGTGCATCGCTGACGCTTTCGAGCGTCCAGGCGGAGGCCGTCTACGTCGTCGCCCGCGAGTGTTTTCACTGCGGCAGGCTTCATATGACCTTGGGGAATGCCAACCTCGGTGACTTCAACCTCCGATCCAAGTCGGCTGGCTGGCAGCTCCTGCAGGTTCTGGCGAACTCGCAGTCGCTGCGGCGGGGAGCACTCATGCTCGAGGCCGACACGCGAAGCGGGCCGGTTGCGATCGCGGCGGTAGTCGTGCTTCACGGGACCTGACCTACAATCGGGCTTATGGCGACGACCCAGAAGCGGGCCACTGAGCAGCTGCACTCGACGATGTCGGGTGTCGAGATCGACCCGCTGTACACGCCCGAGTCGAGCTCGGTCGACTACGACCGCGACCTCGGCGCGCCGGGCGAGTTCCCGTACACGCGTGGCGTGTACCCGTCGATGTACCGGGGCCGCCTCTGGACGATGCGGCAGTTCGCCGGCTTCGGGACGGCCGCGGAAACGAACGAACGCTTCCGCTATCTCCTCGACCATGGGCAGACGGGGCTGTCGACTGCGTTCGACATGCCGACGCTCATGGGCTACGACTCGGATCACGCGCGGTCGCTCGGCGAGGTTGGGCGTGAAGGCGTTGCGATCGACTCGCTCGACGACATGAAGACGCTCTTCGCCGGCATCCCGCTCGGCGAGGTATCGACGTCGATGACGATCAACTCGCCGGCTGCGATCTTGCTCGCGTATTACGCGTGCGTCGGCGAGGAGCAGGGGGTCCCGCGTGCGGCACTCCGCGGCACGATTCAGACGGACATCCTCAAGGAGTACATCGCGCAGAAGGAGTACATCTTCCCGCCGGAGCCGAGCATGCGTTTGGTGACGGACATGGTCGAGTTCTGCGCGGCGGAGATGCCGCTGTGGCATCCGATCTCGATTTCCGGGTACCACATCCGCGAGGCGGGATCGACGGCTGCGCAGGAGCTCGCATTCACGCTCGCCGACGGCTTTACGTACGTCGAGTGGGCGCTCGAGCGTGGCCTCGACGTCGACGACTTCGCGCCGCGCCTGTCGTTCTTCTTCAACGCGCACCTCGACTTCTTCGAGGAGATTGCGAAGTACCGCGCCGCGCGCCGCATCTGGGCAAACGTGATGCGCGACAAGTACGGCGCGAAGGACCCACGTTCGCTGCTGATGCGTTTTCACTCGCAGACCGCGGGCGTTTCTCTGACGGCGCAGCAGCCGGAGATCAACATCGTTCGGACCGCCGTCGAAGCTCTCGCGGCGGTGCTCGGCGGCACGCAGTCGCTACACACGAACTCCTTCGACGAAGCGCTGGCACTACCAACCGAAGATGCAGTTCGCATCGCGCTGCGCACGCAGCAGGTGCTCGCGCACGAGACGGGAGTCGTCAACACGGCCGATCCGCTCGGCGGTTCGTACTTCGTCGAGGCGCTGACGGACGAGCTCGAGCGGCAGGCATACGAGTACTTCGATCAAATCGACCGCATCGGTGGGGTCGTCGCGGCGATCAAGGAGAACTTCTTCCAGCGCGAGATTGCGGAGGCGTCGTTCCGATATCAGTCCGAGGTGGAACGCGGAGAAAGGGTGATCGTCGGCGTCAACCGCTACACCCTCGACGACGAGCCCGAGCTCGAGATCCTCAAGATCGATCCCGCGCTCGAGACGAAACAGATCGAGCGCGTGCAAGCTCTTCGCTCCAGTCGCGATTCGGCCGTGGTCGAGAGCGCGATCGCGCGCTTGAAGGACGACGCCGCGCACGACGGGCGCAACCTGATGCACCCGATCATGGATGCCTCTCGCGCGTACGTGACCATGGGCGAAATGTGCGACGCGTTCCGTGAAGTTTGGGGCGTGTGGCGCGAGACCCCCGTTTTCTAACCCGGTCCGGGCACCTCGATAACCGCGCGGAATAGCTTGTAAACGACACTCCCAATAATCTCTTGGCGGCGATTCGGCCAGGGCGGAGGCAGGGAATAGCTGGCGCCTTGTCGGAACGTGTCCACTGGATCACGCCCTATGTATTCAAAATAGTCGCGCAAGAGTAGGAGTCCATTCCGCTCGGCGTATTGTTCGTACAGGTTGGGGAGAATTCGCCAGGCGTCGAACGGATAAGCGTGCAAGGGCCAGACCGCAGGCGTCAACAGGACGAGTCGACCGCCTGGCTTGAGCAGCATCCGCGCGTGATCGATCACGCGGAGAGGATCGAAGGTGTGCTCGAGGACGTTGAGAACGAGCACCGAGCCCGGTCCGGGGCAACCACGCCGTTAATTTTAGTGCAACGCCTTTTGGCATGCTGTCGTCGAATGGCTGAAGTGAGCGTGCTTATCGCCGCCTACAAGCCGACCTATTTCTCGGAGGCGCTCAGGTCGGCTCTCGGACAGACGCTCGTCGACCTGGAAGTCATCGTGATCGACGACAGTTCAGGAGACGAGATCAGCCGGATTGTCGATGAGATCGGCGATCGTCGCGTGCGTTATCTCCGCAACGCGCAGCAACTCGGACCAGCAGCGTCGCACGATCGTGCCATCGACGAAGCGGCGGCTCCCATTCTTGGCGTGCTGAACGATGACGACATTTGGGAGCCGACTCTTGTCGAACGCCTCCTCGCGGCTCTCGAGGAAGAGCCTTCGGCTGTCATGGCTTTCGGCGACCATTGGGTGCTGCGCGAGGGTCAGAAGGACGCAGCCGCATCGGATGACTTGTCGAGGAAGTGGAAACGCGACGTTCTTGAAAGCGGCTTGCACCGCCCCTTCCACCGGATCGCTCTGGTCGACAAATCGGTCCCTCTCGCAATAGCGGCGCTATTTCGAAAATCTGCCTTGAGCGGCAGTCAGATCCCAACCTCTGTGGGCGGCGCGTACGATTACTTCCTCTCGTATCTGCTCTGTCGAGATGGGGCAGGCGCGACGTATCTCCCGGAGCGGCTCGCGTCGTGGCGCGTGCACTCGAGCAATCTGACTTCTGTGCCCTCGGTCGCACGGGCGGAAGAGGCTCTGTCCGTGGCACGGCTCATTGCCTCGGATCGACGCCTGGTTGGTTTGCTCGGTGAGTTGAAGGCACTGGAGTCGGAAGCGCTATGGGGCGTCGCGACGAGAAGCCTCCGCACCGGCCGCCGCATGCGCGCGTTGCGGGCGGCGATCTCATCGTTCAGGCTCGGCAACCGTGAGGCTGCATTCCTTGTTCCGGCGGCTTTAGTCCCTCGAGCGATTCTTGCGAAGATCGTCTGGCGCGAGAAGGTGATCGCCGGGAGCGCGGAGCGGGTTTGCCGCGATCGGGACGAGTAGCAGGAGGCCGACCAAAACCTGAAACCCCAGCAGTGTGTTGAGTTGATGCGGGAACGAGTTGGTATTCCAAACGTCGCTCGATCCGACCAGATACAGGGCTAGTCCAACGAGCCAGAACTGGCCATCCCGCGGCCGAAGAAGCGGCAACGCGAGAACGACATAGACGACGTAGGGAACGTACGAATAGGTGCTGAGAAGCAACGCGAGCACCAGGACGAGCGGTGCCCAAGCTGCCTTGTCGGTTCCGCGCGCTCGATAGAGGATGTACGCCAGTGCCGCAACGAGTGCGACTAGGCAGATCGCGCTAATCGGGCCGCGTGGGAGACCCGCAGCCACGGCAGCATCGGTGAGCGAAGTGCGGACGGTCGCGATTGCCTGCTGACCGTGCGCCAAGTATGGGATGACATTACGGAAGAACCTGCCGACGTCGACGATCGTGGCCAGGCCGACGACAACCAGCGCTGCTGCGAGCGCGATGGCAATAAGCGCATCGACACCGAAGAGCACGAGGATCGGCCAGACGGTCGGCTTGATTGCGATCGCCAATCCGAGAGGCACCGCTCGCCGCCGATGTCTCACAGTGAGCGCGAGACCGACTAACCCAGCGCAGAGGAGATCGGCATTTCCGAGACTGAGTTCGCTTCGCACAGGGAGAGAAAGCCCGGCGCCGAGCATGATGAGGGCGGGAATCGGTGTGCGTGAGGCGAGGCGGTAGAGCCCGATGACAAAGGCGGTGACGGACACGACGATGAAGAGGGCGCCGGCGGCGCTTTTGGACAAGATTCCGAGGGGGGCGAGGACAACGGGGGAGCTTGGCGGATCGACGTAGTACGCGCCGGCTTCGGTCGTGTAGTGCTGGCCCGTCGGATAGAAGGCTTGGTTGTGCAGAAGACCATGCGGACCTCGGTAGATCGCGCCGAAGTCGACCCCGAGCACGTGCGCATAGTGGAGCGTCAGATAAAGCCAGACGAGCGCGGCGAGTGGCCACGCGCCGCGCTCGAGCCGCTCGAGTGCCGACATGGTCTCACTCTACGGACTTATTCCGCTCTAGACTGCCGCCTGTGGCACCGAAGATCAGAGTCGTGATTGCCAAGGCCGGCCTCGACGGGCACGACCGCGGCGCGAAGATCATTGCGCGCGCGTTGCGCGACGCCGGCATGGAGGTCATCTACACCGGCCTGCATCAGACGCCGGAGCAGATCGTCGAGACGACGATCCAGGAGGACGCCGACGCGGTCGGCATCTCCATCCTCTCCGGCGCGCACATGACCCTCGTGCCGAAGGTCGTCGAGCTGTTGCGCGAGCGCGGAGCCGAGGACGTCGTAGTCGTCGTCGGCGGCACGATTCCGGGCGACGACATCGTCGCGCTGAAGGAACAAGGCGTTGCCGACGTCTTCACTCCGGGCGCCCCGACCTCCGCGATCGTCGAGTTCCTGCAGAGTCGCGTACCGGCATGAAGATCGCCGTCTGCGTCAAGGCTGTCCCCGATGCCGCGGGCGGGCGGCGTATCGATCCTGCAACAAAGCGTCTCGACCGTTCCGGTGAGCTGACGCTCTCCGAGTTCGACGCGTACGCGGTCGAAGAGGCGCTGATGCTCGGGGAGGGCGGCGAAGTGGTCGTCGTGTCCATGGGTCCGGAGCGCGCGCTCGATGCGTTGCGCAAGGCGCTCGCGATGGGCGCGGACCGCGCTGTGCTGGTCGCCGGCGACGAGCTCGCCGGCTCCGACCTGCTCGGCACGGCTGCCGCGCTGGCGGGTGTGCTCGAGCGGGAGTCGCCCGATCTCGTGCTGTTCGGGCAGCAGTCCGCGGACGGCGGCGGCGCCTGCCTGTGGGCCGCGGTTGCGGAACATCTGCAGCGGCCCGCGATCTCGCAGGTCAGCGAGCTCACCGTGAGTGGCGACTCGCTCACCGGGAAGCGTCAGACGGAATTCGGCTACGACACGATCCGCGCGCCCTTGCCTGCGGTCGTCGCCGTGTCCGATGCGATCAACACGCCGCGCTACCCGTCGCTCAAGGGGATCATGGGCGCGAAGAAGAAGCCGCAGGAGACCGCGACGGCGGATGCCATCGCACCCGGCACCGAGGTGCTCGCGCTCAACCCGCCGCCGTCGCGCGGCGAGTCGGTGAAGCTCGAGGACGACGGCAGCGCCGCCGAGAAGATCGTCGAGTTCCTCGCGGAGAAGCGGCTCGTATGAAGACGCTGGTCTTCCTCGAGCATCACGAAGGGGCGGTGCAGAAAGGCGCGCTCGGCGTGCTCGCGAAAGCTGCGTCGGTCGGCGACGCGCACGGTGTCGTGATCGGCTCCGGCGTACGCGACGTTGTCGCGGCCGCCGGCACCACGGTGTGGGTCGCGGACGATGCGCGCCTCGAAGCGCCGCTGCCGCAGCCGCGCGTCGACGTGATCGCAAAGCTCGTGCGCGACGAGGGCTACGACACCGTCCTGTTTGCGCAGTCTGTTTTGGCGGCCGACGTCGCGGCGGGTCTCGCGGTGCGGCTCGGCGCGGGCCTCAACTGGGGCCTTGTCGACTTCGACGGCACGAAGGGCAGCGCGCCGCAGTTGCAGGACACGGTCGTCGTCGACGTCGGTTGGACGTCACCCGTGCGCATCGGCGTCTTCCGTGCAGGTTCGCTCGACGCGACGGCGCTGTCCGGTTCGACAGAGTTGCGCGACGCGACGGTCGAGCTCGAGGAGTTCTCGACGCTTGCGGAGATGGTCGAACAGGCTCACGCCGAGCAGCAAGGACCGTCCATCGAAGACGCCGACGTGATCGTCGCCGGCGGTCGCGGCCTCGGTGAGCCGGCGAATTTCGCGCTGTGCGAGGAGCTGGCGAAAGCGTTGGGCGGCGCGGTCGCCGCGACGCGCGCGGTCGTCGACGCAGGTTGGTACCCGTACGCCGCGCAGGTCGGGCAGACCGGGAAGACCGTTGCGCCGAAGCTGTACGTCGCGGTCGGGATCTCCGGTGCGATCCAGCACAAGGTCGGCATGCAGGGCTCGGGCGTGATCGTCGCGATCAACAAGGACGCGAACGCGCCGATCTTCGAGTTCGCAGATCTCGGCGTGGTCGGTGACCTGCACGCGATCGTGCCGAAGCTGACGGAGCTGGTGCGCGCGCGGCGCGGGTCGTGAGCGTCCGCCCGGCCGACTACCCGGCGCCGTGGTCGGCGTCGGATGCAATTGCGCCGCCGACGGATCCAGTCGACGAGCGCATCGACGTCGGTGTTGCGATCGTCGGGGCGGGGCCAGCTGGTCTCGCTGCGGCGATTCGCCTCGGGCAGCTGATGGAAGAGGATCCGGCGACGGCGGAGCGGCTCGGCGAAGTGCCGGTCGCGGTGCTCGAGAAAGGAAAGGCGCCCGGCTCACATCTTCTTTCCGGCGCGGTGGTGAATCCCCGCGCGCTGCAGGTGCTGTTCCGCGGGCGGAAGCGTGTCGACGAGATGCCGTTTGCGGGGATGGTGCACGGCGAGTCGGTGCTGTTCCTGACGAAGCGCCGCGCGATTCCGATCCCGACGCCGCCGACGATGGTGAACGACCGCAACTTCGTCGTGTCGCTGTCGCAGCTCGGGCGTTGGCTGTCGGAGGAGGCAGAATCTTTGGGCGCCACGGTCCTGCCGGAGACGGCGGCCACGCAGCTGCTCGTCGACGGTGGGCGCGTGGTCGGCGTGCGCACGGGCGATCGTGGGCGCGGGCGTGGCGGGGAGGAGCAGGCGAACTTCGAGCCAGGCTCGGACATCGCCGCACGCGTGACGATTCTCGCGGAGGGCACGCAGGGGACGTTGACGAGTGCTGCGCTGTCGAGGTTCGGGCTTGCGTCGGAGCAGCCGCAGGTGTGGGCGCTCGGCGTGAAGGAGGTGTGGCGCGTTGCGAAGCCGCTCGATCGCGTGATCCACACGATGGGGTGGCCGCTGCGTGCGGGGAAGAAGTACCGCGAGTTCGGCGGGTCGTTCATCTACCCGGTCGGCGACGACATGGTCACGATCGGGATGGTGGTTGGGCTCGACTACCGCGACGCGGCGTTGTCGGTGCACGACTTGCTGCAGGAGTTGAAGACGCATCCGTCTGTGCGCCGCATCCTCGACGGCGGCGAGCGGCTGCAATGGGGCGCGAAGACGATTCCGGAGGGTGGGTTCGTCGCGCTGCCGAAGCGGTTCCACGCGCCTGGGTTGCTGCTTTGCGGCGACGGTGTCGGTCTCGTCAACGTGCCGGCGCTGAAGGGGATTCATTACGCGGTCGAGTCGGGGCGGCTTGCGGCGGAGGCGGCGTGGAAGTCGTTCGCGCGCGGTGCGTCGTCGCGTGAGTCGCTTGCGTCGTACGACGAGTCGCTGCGCAAGTCGTGGCTGTGGAACGACCTGCGCGAGGTGCGGAACATGCGGCAGGCGTTCGGCCGTGGGTTCTACGTCGGCGGCGCGTTGGCGAGTGCGATGACGGTGACGAAGGGGAACTTCCCGCCACGCGACTTGCCGACGGAGCGCGACGCGGAGCAGTCGCTGATCTCCACCTCTCGCGCGTCGTCGTATCCCGCGGCGGACGGGAAGCTGACGTTCGACAAGCTCTCGAGCGTCTTCGCGTCGGGTAATCGCACGCGCGACGACCAGCCGAATCACATTCGCATCGCGAAGCGCGTCCCGCGGGAGGTGGCGGAGCTGTGGACGAACATGTGCCCCGCGCACGTGTACGAGGTGCCGGACGGTGCCGTGGGCGCGGACGGGCTGGTCGAGGTGCAGATCGCTCCCTCGAACTGTGTCCAGTGCGGCGCCATCACCGCCAAAGGCGGCCGCCTGACCCCGCCCGAGGGTGGCAGCGGCCCCGAGTACACACTCACGTAACGCTTACGCGACGTTGGCGTATGGGTGCCTGGAACCGTTCGGGCCGCGGCGGAGACGGCTGTTCGCAGAAGTCCGTGAACGCCGCCACGGCGATCGAAGGATCGGGGGCGAAGAGCTCGAGGAGTTCGTCGCGGGCGAAACATCCCAGCGGCGATTCCAGGCCGATCGACGCGCGATAGCTCGTCCACGGGTGCGTTTCCAGCGGGCCGCGCGCTCCGGCGCGGCGAGGGTTTTGCACCACGTACCGGATGGCGTTCTTCAGGTGCTCGTCTGTACGTGCGAGCTCGCTCCAGTAGCGCCGGCCGAAGAGGTGGTCGATGCGGCCGTGCTCGCTGTTGAAATACAAGGCGTAGAGACCGTTCAGCTCACGCATCCCGCCGGAAAGTCCACTCCGACCGACACGGAGGACAAGGTGGTAGTGGTTGCGCATGAGCGCGTAGGTGAGGATGTCCCATGCGTTGCGTGCTGCGACTCTCTCGAGCAACACGAGGAAGGAGACACGATCGACGTCTGTGAGGAAGATCGTCTGCTTGTTGTTTCCGCGCGTGACGACGTGGTGGTAACCAGGGCGCTGATCACGTGGCCTCCGGGGCATCGAGTCAAGGTAAGAGCCGTTCGCCGATGCCGAAAGTCCCTGCGCTTCTCTTTTCGTTCAATTGGTGCAGTTGTGTATCGGCGCCTGGCACCCCCTCTGTCCGTTCCCGCCGCGTGATCACCTCCGTCGACAACCAGCGCGTGAAAGAGGTCGTACGGCTGCGGCGTGGGAGGGAGCGGCGGGCGAGCGGGCTCTTCATCGCCGAAGGTGTGCGCGAACTGGAACGCGCGCGCGAAGCGGGACTGACCATCCGCGAGACGTTCGTCGCACCGGAGGTGCTCCCGCATTGGACGCACCCGCACACCGCAGTGAGCACACGCGTGCTCGCGAAGATGGCCTACCGGCCCGAGCCCGAAGGCGTGCTCGCCATCGTCGAAGCACCGACCAGGACACTCCCCGACGACGCCACGCTGCTGCTCGTCGCAGTCGGCATCGAGAAGCCGGGAAACCTCGGAGCGATGGCGCGCACCGCCGACGCCGCCGGTGTCGACGCGCTCATCGTCGCCGACGCGCGCAGCGACCCGTGGAACCCGAACGCGATTCGCGCATCCACGGGCGCCGTGTTCACGCTGCCGATCGTCGACGCGACGCGAGACGAAGTCGCAGCGCTCACGCAGAGAAAAGTGGCCGCCGTCGTCGGTGCGCCCACGCCGTACACAAGCGCCGACCTGACACAGCCGACAGCGTTCATCGTCGGCGCCGAGGACACCGGCCTGAGCGACGACTGGAAAGCGATCGCCGACGAGCAGGTCGCGATCCCGGTCAAAGGCGACACAGCCGACAGCCTCAACGCGTCGGCCGCGGCCGCGGTGCTCCTGTATGAGACGCTGCGGCAACGTGGCTGACGCACTCCCCACCAGAGACGACGTCGACCGCGCGCGCACGCGCATCGCCTCGCGCGTCCACCACACGCCGCTGCTCTCGAGCCGCACGCTCAACGCACGATTGAAATGCGAGCTCTTCCAGCGCACCGGCTCGTTCAAGGTGCGCGGCGCGCTCAACCGCCTCGACTCACTCAGCGAAGACGAGAAGAAGCGCGGCGTGATCGCGATCAGCGCCGGCAACCACGCGCAGGCCGTCGCCTACGCGGCGGCGACCGAGAACGTCGATGCGCTCGTCGTGATGTGGCAAGGCGCGTCCGCGCAGAAGATCGACGCGACGCGCGGCTACGGCGCCAGCGTCGACCTCCAGGCGACGCACCCCGGCGAGGCGTTCGAACGCCTCGCCGAGCTGCAAGAGCAAACCGGCCGCACGCTCGTCCACCCCTTCAACTGCCCGTTCGTGATTCCGGGTGCGGGCACAGTCGGGCTCGAGATCGAAGAGGACGCGCCCGACGCCGACGCCGTGATCGTCGCCGTCGGCGGTGGCGGCCTCGTCTCCGGCCTGCAGACCGCGATCGGACACCACACGCGCGTGATCGCCGTCGAGCCCGAGACGAGCCAGGCGCTGCACGCCGGCATCGCCGCGGGCGAACCCACGCCCGTCACGCCGGCATCCATAGCCGACGGCCTCAACGCACCGTTCGCCGGCGACCTACCGATCGCGATCTGCAAAGACCTGGAGCGTCACCTCGTCGGCGAGGACGAGATCAAAGAAGCCTTCCGCCTCGTCTACGCACGCACGAAGCTGGCAATCGAGCCCGCCGCGGCCGCGGCGGTCGCCGCCTGGCGAAGCGGCGCAATCCAAGCGGACAACCCGGTGATCGTCATCTCGGGCGGCAACGTGGCCGGCGAAACCGCCGCTGCTATCCTGGCCGGTCGATGAAGGCCGAGATCCATCCCGAGTACGTCCTCGCGACTGTGCACTGCAGCTGCGGGAACACGTTCACGACGCGTTCGACGAAGCCTGAGCTGCACGTCGAGATCTGCTCGAACTGCCACCCGTTCTACACCGGCAAGCAGAAGCTGGTCGACACGGGCGGACGCGTCGAGCGCTTCCAGCGGCGGCTCGAAAAGGCCGAGCGCGCCTCGCGCGCGTAGTTCTATGGCAGAGGCCGTCGGAGGCCAAGCCGTCCTCGAGGGCGTGATGATGCGCGGGCCGCGGCATTGGGCGGTCGCTTGTCGCACGCCGCAAGGACAGATCGCGCACGTCGCGCGCCCGATCGACCCGCTGATGGCGCGCCACTGGACGTTGCGCCTGCCGGTCGTGCGGGGCGTCGTCGCGCTCGGCGAGAGCTTGAGCGTCGGCTTCCGCGCCCTAAGCGTGAGCGCGAGTTACGCCGCGCAGGAAGAAGAGGAAGGCGACACCGAGCCGGCGGAGATCGGGCGCTGGGCGCTCTTCTTCGCCTTCGCGGTCGCGATCGGTTTTGCCGTGATGCTCTTCAAGGTCGGGCCTGCGCTGCTCGCCGACCTGCTCCCGATCTCGAACGGCGGCTGGTTCGTCCTCGTCGAAGGTCTCATCCGCGTGAGCGTGTTCGTCGCGTATCTCGTCCTGCTGTCGTTCATCCCGTCCCTGCGGCGCGTGTTCCAGTACCACGCCGCCGAGCACAAGGCGATCAACGCGTACGAAGCCGGAGAGGAACTGACGCCGGAGAACGCGCAGCGGTTCTCGTTGATTCATCCGCGCTGCGGCACCGCGTTCCTGTTGTGGGTGATGGTGATCGGCGTGTTCGTGTTTGCGCTCTTCGGCCGCCCCGCGTGGTACTGGCTGATCGTGTCGCGCGTCGCGCTGTTGCCGGTGATCGCCGGCATCGCGTATGAGCTGATCCGCTTCGCCGGCAAGCACGCGGACAACAAGATCCTGATGGGGCTGCTCTCGCCGGGCCTCTGGCTGCAGCGGTTGACGACGCGCGAACCGACGCTCGATCAGCTCGAGGTATCCATTCGCGCGCTGCGGGAAGTACTCGAACTCGAAGGCCGGTTGACTCCGGCCGACCGACGTGTGGAGGTAATGGCATGAGCACTGAGCGCAAGGCTGAAGTCACCTGGAACGGCGACCTGATGAGCGGCAGCGGCACGATTACCGCCGTGACGAGTGGCGCATTCGGCCCGTTGGACGTCACGTGGCTGTCGCGCGCCGAGGCGCCCGCAGGCAAGACGAGCCCGGAAGAGCTGATCGCAGCTGCGTGGGCCTCGTGCTACTCGATGGCGCTCTCGAGTGCGCTTGCGAAGAACGGCACGCCCCCCGAAAAGCTCGAGACCTCCGCGACCGTCACGTTCCAGCCGGGGGAAGGAATCGTGAAAGGCGCGCTCACCGTCAACGCGACCGTTCCGGGAATCGAGGCTCCTGCGTTCGACCAGGCTGCCGAGGGCGCCAAGAAGAATTGTCCCGTCTCGCAGGCGCTCGCGGGCATCCCGGAGGTCACGCTCGAAGCGTCGCTCGTCAGTTAAGTGGCGCTCGAAGACCTCGTCACCGAGCTCGAGCGTTCGTACGCCGAGCTGCAGGACCGGATGGCGGACCCCGCCGTCTACAACGACCACCGCGAAGCGGCCGACGTCGGCCGCCGCCTGAAGTCGCTCGAGCTTCCGCACAAGCTGGCGAAGGCGTGGCTCGAAGCGCGGAGCGATCTCGAAGCCGCTCGCGGCGACGCGGAGCTGCAGGAGATGGTCGCCGGCTACGAAGCCGACGTGGCCCGGCTCGAGGAAGAGCTGCGCCTGTCGCTCGCCGAGCATGATCCCGCCGACGAGAAGGACGTGATCGTCGAGGTTCGCGGCGGCGAAGGCGGGGAGGAGGGCCGACTCTGGGCCGACGACCTCGCCCGCATCATGCAGCGCTACGCCGAGCGCCGCGGCTTTAAGTGGGAGCGGCTCGACGAAGGAACGTACGCGGTGAAGGGTGACGGCGCGTACTCGATCTTCAAGTACGAAGGCGGCACGCATCGCGTGCAGCGCGTGCCGGAGACGGAGTCCCAGGGCCGCATCCACACGTCGACGGCGACCGTCGCCGTGATGCCGGAGGCTGAGGACGTCGACGTGGCCATTGAAGAAAGCGACCTGAAGATCGACGTGTTCCGCTCGTCGGGTCCCGGCGGCCAGTCGGTGAACACGACCGACTCCGCTGTGCGCATCACGCACATGCCGACAGGGATCGTCGTGGCGATGCAGGACGAGCGCTCGCAGTTGCAGAACCGCGAGAAGGCGATGCGCGTGCTGCGCGCTCGCATCTTCGAAGCGGAGCGCGAGCGCCAGGCGGCTGAGCAGGCGGCGGCGCGCAGCGCGCAGGTCGGCCGCGGTGAACGCGCGGAGAAGATCCGCACCTACAACTATCCCCAGAATCGCGTCACCGACCATCGCGTGAAGGTGAACGTGCCGCTCGAGCAGGTGATGACCGGCGCGCTCGACGATTTCACCGACGCGCTGACGGCGGAAGAGCGCCGCCGCGCACTCGAGAACGCTGCCATTTGACGCTCGCCGAGGTGCTGCGAGGCGCGACGGACTACCTCGGCGAGAAGGGAGTCGCGAGTCCGCGCGTCGACGCCGAGTTGCTGCTTGCGCACGCGCTCGGCCTGCAGCGCATCGAGCTGTACACGCAACACGACCGGCCGCTGACGAGCGACGAACGCGATCGCGCGCGCGAGTTGGTGCGGAGGCGAGGCGCCCGTGAGCCGCTCGCGTACGTGCTCGGGTCGTGGGGCTTTCGGCGAATCGACCTGCAGACCGACAAGCGCGCGCTCGTGCCGCGGCCGGAGACGGAGATCGTCGTCGAGCGCGTGCTTGCGCTGATCGCCGAGCTCGCAGCGCCTCGCGTGCTCGACGTCGGCACGGGGACCGGGGCGATTGCGCTGTCGATCGCGCACGAGCATCCGGGCGCAGGAGTAACCGCGACCGATCTCTCGGCCTCTGCGCTGGCGCTTGCGAAAGAGAATGCAGACACGCTCGGCTTGCTTGTCGATTTCAGACAGGCGGACCTGGTGGTCGACGGGCAGTGGGATGTGGTCGTGTCGAACCCGCCGTACGTGGAGGCGGCGGAGCTCGACGGGCTCGAGCCGGAGGTGCGTGACTGGGAGCCGCGCGAGGCGCTCGTCGACGCCGGGCAGACGCAGCGGCTGATCGACGCGAAAGCCGGCCGCTGGCTCGTGCTCGAGGCACATGAGGGCAAGGCGTATGACGTTGCCGCCGCGATGCGCAACGTCGGCTACGTCGACGTGCTGGTCACCGACGACCTCGCGGGCAGGCCCCGCGTCGTTGAGGGCATGTGGACGCAGTAGAGGCATTGCGCGCGGGCAAGACGATCCTGCTTCCGACCGACACGGTGTACGGGCTCGCCGCACGCGCCGACGAAGCCGGCGCCGCGGCCGTCTATGAGCTGAAGGGGAGAGACGCGCGCCAGCCGACCGCGCTGGTCGCGGCAACCGTTCTCGACCTGTTGCGCGCAATCCCCGAGCTCGAGCTGCCGGCTGAGCTATTTCCTGGGCCGTACACGCTCGTTGTCGCCAACCCGGCGCGGCGCTTTCCATGGCTTGCGGGCCAGACGCCGGAAAAGATCGGCATCCGCGTGCCGCACCTCACCGGCGAAGCTCGCAGGGCGGTCGAAGCCGTCGGCGTCGTGCTCGCCACGAGCGCGAACGAGCCGGGCGAGCCCGCCGCGGCGAGTCTCGACGAGGTGCCGATGCGCATCCGCCGCGCCGTCGCCGCCGAGATCGACGCGGGCCGGCTGCCCGGAACCGCCTCGACCGTGGTCGACCTCACCGGCGCCGAACCGGCAATCGTGCGGGAAGGCGCGATCCCGGCTGCCGAGGCGCTTAGTACGATCAGTGCGTGGCGGTCGCGCAGCAAACCTTCGCTTGGTTGAAGACGGCCGGGCTCGACGATGTCGACCCGGACATCGCCGCGCTCCTGACGAAAGAGCTCGACCGGCAGCGCGGCCAGATCGAGCTGATCGCGTCCGAGAACTTCACGTGGCCGAGCGTGCTCGAGGCCGTCGGTTCGGTGCCGACGAACAAGTACGCCGAGGGCTATCCCGGCAAGCGCTATTACGGCGGCTGCGAGGTCGTCGACGAGATCGAGGAGCTCGCGCGCTCACGCGCGAAGGAGCTGTTCGGCGCGGAGCACGCGAACGTCCAGCCGCATGCAGGCGCGCAGGCGAACATGGCCGTCTACTTCGCGATGCTGAAGCCCGGCGACAAGGTGCTCGGCCTCTCGCTCGACCACGGTGGCCATCTCACGCATGGGCTGAAGGTCAACTTCTCCGGCCGCCTGTACGAGTTCCATCACTACGGCGTGTCGCGCGAGACGATGCGCGTCGACTACGACGAGATCCTCGCGCAGGCGAAGGAAGTGCAACCGAAGATGATCGTGTGCGGCGGCTCCGCGTATCCGCGCACGGTCGAGGCCGACAAGTTCCGCGAGATCGCCGACGAGGTCGGCGCGCTGCTGATGTGCGACATGGCGCACTTCGCGGGTCTCGTCGCAGCAGGAATCCATCCGAGCCCGGTGCCGTACTGCGACTTCGTCACGTCGACGACGCACAAGACGCTGGCTGGTCCCCGCGCCGGGTTTGTGCTGTGCCGCGAAGAGCATGCGACCAAGCTCGACCGTGCGAACTTCCCCGGCATGCAGGGCGGCCCCCTGATGCACACGATCGCCGCGAAGGCCGCGTGCTTCAAGATCGCGATGAGCGAAGCGTTCCGCGACTACCAGGCACAGGTGCGCGCGAATGCCGACACGCTCGCGAGCGGGCTTGTCGACGGCGGCTTCGACGTTCTCACCGGCGGCACCGACACGCATCTTGTTCAGCTGGATCTGCGAGACACTGAATGGACAGGCCTCGCCGCGCAGGAGCGACTCGAGGCGTGCAAGCTCACCGCGAACCGCAACACGGTTCCGTTCGACGAGCGGCCGCCGATGGTGGCGAGCGGTGTGCGGCTCGGCACGCCGGCGGCCACGATGCGTGGGTTCGACGAGCACGACTTCGCCGAGGTGGCGTCGGTCATCGTCGACGCGCTGCAGGACGAGGCCGACGTCGCCGCCCTGCGCACGCGCGCGGAAGCGCTCTGCGACAAGCGCCCGCTGTACCCCGGCTTCCGCGGATACACCAAGTACTAGTGCCGGTCACCGAAGTTCGTCACCCGCTCGTGCAGCACAAGCTGTCGTACCTGCGCGACAAGGAGACGCCGACGGTGCTCTTCCGGCAGCTCGTCGAAGAGGTGACCCTGCTGCTCACCTACGAGGCGACGAAGGACCTGCCGACCGAGGATGTGATGATCGAGACGCCGCTCGAGGTCGCGCCGTTCCCGCGCGTCTCGGGCAAGAAAGTCGCGATCTGTCCGATCTTGCGCGCGGGTCTCGGCATGCTCGACGGCGTGCTCTCGCTGATCTCGGGTGCGCGTGTCGGCTTCATCGGCCTCTATCGAAACGAAGAGACGCTGCAGCCGGTCGAGTACTACGTGAAGCTTCCCGCCGACGTGGCCGATCGCGACGTGATCCTGCTCGATCCGATGCTCGCGACGGGCAACTCGACCGCGCACGCCGTGAAGGTCGTGAAGGATGCAGGCGCGACGAGCGTGCGGCTGATCGCGATCATCGCTGCGCCCGAAGGCGTCGAGCGCGTGCTCGAAGAGGCGCCGGACGTGCAGATCGTGGTTGCGGCGATCGACCGCGGCCTCAACGAGCGTGGCTACATCGTTCCGGGTCTCGGAGACGCGGGAGATCGCCTCTACGGCACGAAGTAGGGAGGGCCATGGTCTGGCAGCAGTTCACCCATCACCTCCAGGTGCTCTGGGCTGCGCTGGTCGCCCTCGGAATCGTCATCGTGCTCACGCCGGCAGTCGGATCGGCGGCGGTGAGGCTGCGGCTCGTTCGGCCGAGCGAAGGCGAGCGCGACCGGCCCTCGATCCCGCGCCTCGGCGGGCTCGCGTTGTTCTTCGCGGTGCTCGTGCCGTCGCTCGCGTTTCTGCCGCTCGGTGGAGAGCTGCGCGGCGTGGTGCTCGGCGCGACTGCGGCGACGATGGTCGGCGCGATCGACGACTTCCGCCGCCTCAATTGGTGGCAGAAGCTCTCGGGCCAGGCGCTCGCCGCCGCGATCCCCACCGGCTTCGGCGTCTACCTGCACACGTTCACCTTCTTCACCGGCCGCCTTGTTCTCCCGTCGTGGCTCGGCGTCGGCATGACGATCATCGGAATCGTCGCCCTGATGAACATGGTCAACTTCCTCGACGGGCTCGACGGGCTCGCCGCAGGCGTGTGCGCGATCTCCGGCTTCTCGTTCGCCGTGATCGAGTTGTCCCTCGGTCGCATCCCGGCGGCCGTGCTCGCCGCCGCGGTCTGCGGCGCGTGCCTCGGCTTCCTGCGCCACAACTTCTATCCGGCGCGCATCTTCATGGGCGATTCCGGCGCGCTGCTGCTCGGCTTCACGCTTGCCGCGATCTCCGTGCAGGGCCTCTTGAAGACCGCGGCGTTGGCGACGCTCGTGCTGCCGTTACTCGTGCTGGCGCTGCCGGTGCTCGACACGTCGTTCGTGATCGCCAAGCGGCTGCGCGCGCGAGAGCCGATCTATGTCGCCGACGCGCGGCATCTCCATCACCGCTTCATGCGGCTCGGCTTCTCGCAGCGGCGCGCCGTCGTCTATCTCTGGGCGTGGTGCGCGACGCTCGCGATCGCGGCGCTCGCGACGCACTTCGCGCCGCCGCGCCACCATGGCGACTGGAGCGTCCCGCACCTCGTGATCGACGCCGGAGCTGCGCTGCTCGCGATCTCGTTCTCCGTCTACGTCGTGCTGCTGCTGGAGATCGTGAAGCTCCAGACGCGGCGCCCGAGAGTCACAAACCGGCGAAAAGCGGCTTGATCATTGGCATCCCGGTGTCACAAGCCGGATGCTATTCTCGCGCCGGGTGCAGGCCTCTCCGCGTGACTCGTTCCAGCCCGTAGCAGCGGGCGGGCTGCTTATTTGTGCCGTCGGCGTTTGCGCCGGCGCGGGTGCGCTCGCCGGTTGGGCCGCGGGCTCGACCGGGCTCGGCGCGCTCGGCGGCGTCGTCGTGGGGATTCCGGTCGGTGTCGCGACCGTGTACCGTCGCTTCCGGGGCTATTTCACGTGAGAAGCGCGCTGCTGTCGACGCCTCGCCCGGCCCCCGGCCGGCGCGCGCCTGCCCTCGCGGGCGCCGGCGTCGTCGTGATCGCGCTCCCGGTGGTGCTCGCGGGCGGCTTCCCGATCTCAGGCTGGGTGCTCGCCGCAGTCCTCTGGGCCGCGGCCGAAGCGCTCGGCATGTGGCTCGGGCGGATCCCGACCGGCGCCGACAACCTCGGCCGCTCCGGTCTCGTCGCGGTCGGCATGGCGTTCCGCGGGATCGGCGTGATGGTCGTGCTCCTCGCGGTCACGGTCGGCAACCGCAGCGTCGGCGTCACCGCGCTGATCGTCTACCTGCTCGCGTACACGTTGGCGCTGCTCGTGTCGCTCACTGAGTACTTCGGAGGCGACCCCCCGACATGAGCGTCGTCGCAGGCACCTTCAATCCGGCGAACGAGTTCGAGCTCAAGCAGTGGGTTGCGATCCACCTCGGCCCGCTCGACCTCTCGATCAACAAGGCGGTCGCGTACCTCGCCCTTTGCGCGTTGCTGACGATGGCGCTCGGGATCTTCACGATGCGCAACCGGCTCGCGCTGCTGCCCGGCAAGCGCCAGACGATCGGCGAGGCGCTGTACGAGCTCGCGCAGTCGCAGATCGCCGAGCAGGGACTGCCGTCGAAGGCGATCGGCCTCTGGTTCCCGTACGTCGCGTCGCTCTTCCTCTTCGTCTGGATGATGAACCTGGTCGGTTTCATCCCGTTGCCGCTCACCGGCGACAAGTACCACGGCGTGCCGGTGTGGGGCATCTACGCCGTGACGTCGCAGCTGTCGGTGACGCTCGTGCTCGCGATCTTCAGCGTGGTGTTCACGCACATCGAGGGCTTCCGCTGGAACGGCCCGAAATACCTGAAGAGCTTCGTACCGGCGGGCGTGCCCAAGGCGATGGTGCCGTTCATGGCGCTGCTCGAGACGATCTCCCACGTGTTTCGCATCGTCAGCCTGAGCGTCCGTCTCTACGCCAACATGCTCGCGGGGCACATGCTGATCCTCGTCTCGATCGGACTGCTCTTCATTCTCAGCGGAATCACGCTGTACATCGCCGTGCCGATCTCGTTCGCGATCGGCATGGTCTTCTACGCGTTCGAGGTGGTCATCGTGGTGACCATCCAGGCGTTCATCTTTGCGATCCTCACCGCCATCTACATCGGCTCGGCGATCGAGCCGGATCACTAAGGAGGAACCACCCGTGCACCTCGTTCTTGGAGCAACAGAAACCCTGAAGGCCGCGAAGGCGCTCGGTTTCGGTCTGGGCATGGGCCTCGGCTCGCTCGGCGCCGGCATCGGCATCGGCACGGTCTTCGGATCGATGATCCAGTCGGTCGCCCGCCAGCCCGAGCTGCGCGGCGAGCTGCAGGGGATCATGTGGCTTGGCTTCGCGCTCACCGAGGCCGTCGTGTTCTACGGCCTCGTCGGCGGCTTCCTCGGCTACGTCCTCGTTTCGTAATGACGCAGGTCGCGTTCGTGCTGGGGACGTCGAGCCCCCTGACCAAGATCATCCCGGGTCTGATGATCTGGACGATCGTGTTTTTCCTGATCGTCCTGTTCGTGCTGAAGAAGTACGCGTTCGGCACGATTCAGAAGGCGATCGACGACCGGCGCGACCGCATCAGGCAGGCGATCGAAGAGGCTGACAACGCCCGCAGCGAGGCACGCAACCTGCTCGAAGAGCACCGCAAGCTCGTCGGCCAGGCGAAATCGGACGCGGAGGAGATCCTCGCGGAGGCACGGAAGGACGCCGACAAGGCGCGCGACCGTGTCCGCGACGAGACCGACGCCGACCGCCAGCGCAGGCTCGAGGAGACGCGCCGCCAGATCGAGTCGGCGACGACGCAGGCGCTGGGTGAGATCCGCAGCGAAGTCGGAAAACTGAGCCTGCTGGCCGCGGAGAAGATCGCGCGCAAGTCGCTCGGCGACGCCGACCAGCAGCGCCTGATCGACGAGGCGCTCGCAGAGCTCGACTTCTCGCAGCTCGAAGGGAGCACGAAGTAAGCGCCGCGCATCGCATCTACGCGAAAGCGTTGTTCGAAGCCGCGCAGGAGAAAGGCGTGCTCGCCGACGTGCAACAGCAGGTGGGCCGGCTGCGCGACGCCGTCGCGGAGGCCGACGACCTGCGTGGGCTGCTCGACAACCCCGAGGTCGACTCGCGTGCGAAGGGAGACGTGCTCGCCAAGGTCGCCGCCGGCGCCGACGAGCTCGTCGTCAACTTCGTGCGCGTGATCGCCGAGAAGGGCCGCGCCGCCGAGCTGCCGCAGATCGTGCGCGAGCTCGACGTGCTCGTCGCCGAAGAAGAACGGGTGCTGGATGTCGAGCTCACCACCGCCCACGAGCTGACGGACGAATTTTTCAAGAGTGTCGTCGATCGCATCGAGCAAGCCTCCGGCCGCAAGGTCCAGGCGTCGCGCAGCGTCGACCCCGATCTGATCGGAGGCATCGTCCTCCAAGCTGGATCCATGAGGCTCGACGCAAGCGTGCGCGGACGCCTCGAACGACTTCGCCAAGAACTCGCAACCGCAAGGAGCTGACCGACCCGATGAAGCTGCGTCCCGAAGAGATCACCTCGATCCTGCGCGAGCAGATCGAGCGGTTCGATGTCGAGACCGACCTCGCCGAGGTCGGCACCGTCCTGCAGGTCGGCGACGGCATCGCCCGCATCCACGGCCTCGAGAACTGTCTCGCGCTCGAGATGCTCGAGCTCGACCACGGTGTCGTCGGCCTCGCGTTCAACCTCGAAGAGGACAACGTCGGCGCCGCACTGTTCGGCGAGTGGGAGCACGTGAAGGAAGGCGAGCCTGTGCGCCGCACCGGCAAGGTCGCATCCGTCCCGGTCGGTGAGGCCCTGCTCGGAAGAGTGGTGGACCCGCTCGGCAACCCTCTCGACGGCAACGGGCCGATCGACACGACGGAGACGCGCCCGCTCGAGTGGAAGGCGCCGGGTGTCATCAAGCGCCAGCCGGTGAAGGAGCCGCTGCAGACCGGCATCAAGGCGATCGACTCGATGACCAACGTCGGCCGCGGCCAGCGCGAGCTGATCATCGGCGACCGCTCGACCGGCAAGACCGCGATCGCGATCGACACGATCCTGAACCAGCACGACCAGAACGTGAAGTGCTTCTACGTCGCGATCGGCCAGAAGGCGTCGACCGTCGCGCAGGTATACGAGCGGCTGCGTGAGGCAGGCGCGATGGAGTACACGACGATCATCACCGCCGGCGCGTCGGAGGCTGCCCCGATCAAGTGGATGGCGCCGTTCGCCGGGTGTGCGATGGCGGAATACTTCCTCTACAAGGGCGAGCACGCGCTCGTCATCTACGACGACCTGACGAAGCAGGCGGACGCTTATCGCCAGCTGTCGCTGCTGCTGCGCCGCCCGCCGGGCCGTGAAGCGTTCCCGGGTGACGTCTTCTATCTGCACTCACGGCTGCTCGAGCGCGCGTGCAAGCTCTCCGACAGCGAGGGCGGCGGCTCGCTCACCGCGCTGCCGATCATCGAGACCCAGGCGGGCGACATCTCTGCCTACATCCCGACGAACGTCATCTCGATCACCGACGGGCAGATCTTCTTGCAGTCCGACCTCTTCTTCTCGGGCGTTCGCCCGGCGGTGAATGTCGGCACCTCGGTCTCGCGCGTCGGCTCGTCCGCACAGACGAAGGCGATGAAGAAGGTCGCCGGCCGCCTGCGCCTCGACCTGGCCCAGTACAGGGAACTCGAGGCATTTGCACAGTTCGGTTCCGAGCTCGACCAGGCGACGCAGCGTTCGCTGAACCGCGGCGAGAAGATGGTCGCCACGCTCAACCAGCCGCAGTACCAGCCGTGGCCGATGGAAGAGCAGGCGGTCGCGCTCTACGCCGGAGTCAACGGCTTCCTCGACGACCTGCCGACGGAAGACGTGTCGCGCTTCCAGGATGAGCTGCGTGAGCACCTGCGCTCCGAGGCCTCGATCTACAAGGCGATCAAGGAGTCGGGCGACCTCGCGGACGACGTCACCGAGAAGCTGAACGGCGAGATCGAGAAGCTGAAGAGCCGCTTCGCCACGACCGAGGAGAAGGCGGCATAGCTTCTACCCAGGATCTGAAGCGGCGCGTCCGCTCGATCACGAACACGCGCAAGGTCACGCGGGCGATGGAGCTCGTCGCGTCGGCGCGCCTGCGACGCGCGCAGATGCGCATCGAGGCGATGCGTCCGTACGCAGACCGGATGCTCGAGCTGATGGCCGGCGTGGCGGAGGCCGCGGGCTCCGTCCGGCTGCCGCTGCTCGAACGCCGTGAGACCGTCAAGACGGTGGCGATCGTCCCGATCACCGCCGACCGCGGCCTCGCCGGCGGCTTCAACGCGCAGGTGATCCGCCGCTCGCTCGCGCTGATGCGCGAGCACGGCGCCGAGGGGCGCGAAGTCGTGTGGTTCAGCACGGGGCGGAAGGCGGCGTCGACCCTGCGCTTCCGGCGGCTCTCGCTGACGCAGTCGTGGACGGGCTTCAGCGAGCGACCGGCGTACAGCGACGCGCAGGCTGTCGCGCACGCCGTCTCCGAGGCGTATGTGAACGGCGACGTCGACGCGGTCTACGTCGTCTACAACGCCTTCGTTTCCGCGCTGACGCAGAAGGTGACGGTGCGCGAGCTGCTGCCCGTTCCGCAGGACCTGCTCGAACAGAAAGAAGAGGAGCAGATGCAGGATCGCGAGTACTCGCCGGACTTCATCTACGAGCCGGAGCCGGAGGAGATCCTCGCGCGGTTGCTGCCCGTCTACGTCGAGACCGAGCTCTACCGGGCGCTGCTCGAGTCGGCCGCGTCCGAGCAGGGCGCGCGCATGACCGCGATGCGCAACGCCTCGAAGGCGGCGCAGGAGCTGATCGACAGCCTCACCCTGGCCATGAACCGCGCCCGCCAGGCCGAGATCACCCAGGAGATCCTGGAAGTGGTCGCCGGCGCCGACGCGCTCGCCGGCTGACGATTAGCGGGAGTGCGACTCCTCGTACGCCAGGTACGCACGCTTCGTGCGCCGCCTGACGCGTAGCCACACGCCGGCCGGGACGGCGAGCACGAGGGCGCCCGCGGCGGCGATGGCGGCGAACAGCCAGAAGCCGCGGATCCTGGCCTGGCTCGAGGCGTTCCCGGGGCCGCCGCCTCCGGGGCCGTAGTCGGCCGGGCCGCTGATCGCGCAGTCCGCGGTACCGCAGCTTCCGTGCTTGTTGCTCCCCGAGCGGATCACTGCGGTCGAATAGAAGAGGTCGACCAGCCAGCGGCCGTTGATGCGACGCACGTCGACGGTTGCGGCCGTCTCGTCGTAGTCGGTGCCGGCCTTCGGGTGCATGACGATCGAGAGCTCGGCGTGACCGGGAGACACGAGGTGGCCGGTCCACGCGTCGTGGAAGTCGTTGCCGGCGGCGGGGAACGGCTCGACGGTGACGCCCGTGCCCTTGATCCACGCCGCGCGGGTCGTACCGCCTCGGAGGTCGGGCCCCGCCAGCGTCCAGCCGTCGGCCAGGTCGCGGCGCTGTACGACGTCTTTCATGAAGCGATCGACCAGGTTGCCGATCGCCGTCCGGTCCTGCGGAGTCATCCGCGGGTTCGCTGCAGGCGCGGTCGCAGCGGCGGCGGCGCACGCGACGACCGCGAGCGCGAGGGCGACGGCCGGCCGGCTCAGCGACCGGGCTGCGTCGGGATCGGCGGCGTCCAACGCGGGACCCAGGTGTTCACGTACCAGCGGCCGCCGCTCTTGATCAGGTCTGCGAAGAACGTGTGCGGGCTGTTCTTGTTGTCCGCCGAGCCCGGCGTGACGAGGAACGCCTGAATCTGCGCGCTGGTCGCATAGGACTTGATCACCTTGAGGGTGATCTTGGTCTTGCTGGTGATCTGGAAGGGCACGACGGCGATGGCCCCGGCCGAGAACTGCTTCCGCGTCATGCCCTGGCGGATCTCCGGGCCGGCCATGTCGAAGGCGACGTTCAGGTTCTTGCGCGCGACCGCCGTGTGGATGAACCGGAGAACCAGCGGCTTGACGCTCGCATCGAGTTTCACCGTCTGCGGGCTCTTCGGGACCGTGTAGGTGACGCCCCAGCCGTTCTTGGCATTCGGCAGGCCGTTGCTGCCGTAGAACGCGTTGTAGACGAGCAGCCCGGCGAGGGCGGCGGCGGCCACCGCGACGATCGGCAGCGTGAACCGCCAGAACTGCTGGCGCCGCCAGAAGGGCGGACGGCTGGTGGAGATTGTGCCTGACTGCAATGTCATAAAAGGCCCGGCACTATAGACGCCCGCGCCTCGATTTGGTTAGCTGCTGCGCGCCCGCCCGAAACCGCCTGTTTACAAACTTTTCCGCAGCTTTATAGTCTCACGTCGAGAATGAGTCTCCAGGAGCAGCAGGACACAACCTTCGCGGTCCCGCTCGGCCCCACCGACGTTCCGGTGAGCGAGGAGACCGCGGGTATCCATGCGCTCGGCTACTGGGAGTCGGTCTGGCGGACGTTCAAGCGCGACAAGGTCGCGATCGGCGGCGGCATCACGATCGTCTTCCTGGTGCTGCTGTGCTTCGTCGGCGGACCGCTCTTCGCGTGGTGGCTCGGACACGGCCCGTACAAGCCGTTCGACGGTGGGTTGAACAACTCGGCGCTGCCGCTCGGTCCGTGGTCGCACTTCTCGAACGCGCCGTACGTCGGCGCGGTCGGGCACTTCGGGACGGTGTTCTTCCCCCTCGGCGCCGACGGTGCCGAAGGTCGCGACGAATTCCTCCGCTTGCTCTACGGCGGGCAGACGTCGCTCGAGGTCGCCGTCTTCGCCACGCTCGTGTCGATCAGCTTGGGCGTCGTGCTCGGCGCGACCGCCGGCTACTTCGGCGGGCTCGTCGACATGATCATTTCGCGCGTCACCGAGCTGGTCATGGCATTCCCCGTGATCCTCTTCGTGATCGCGCTCTCCGCCGTCGCCGGCCCGCAGCTGAACGGCATCACCTTCGGCTTCCTGCCGCACGGCGTCTTCACGATCACGCTCGTCCTGTCGGTCTTCGGCTGGTTCTATCCAGCCCGCATCGCCCGCGCGCAGGTCCTGTCGCTCCGTGAAAAAGAGTTCATCGAAGCGGCGCGGATGGTCGGGTCGAGCGACGCGCGCATCATCAGGTCGCACCTGCTGCCGCACCTCGTGGCGCCGATGATCGTTCTCGCGACGATCTCGGTCGGCCAGAACGTGCTCGCCGAAGCAGGCCTTTCGTTCCTCGGCATCGGCATCGTGGACCCGACCGCGAGCTGGGGCAACCTGCTCGAGCAGGCCCCGCAGTTCTATCTCCAGGTTCCGTGGCTGATGTTGTGGCCCGGCCTCGCCGTGCTGATCACGACGCTTTCGTTCAACTTGTTGGGCGACGGCTTGCGCGACGCGTTCGACCCGCGCACCGCCCATTAGATGTACGGCCCCCTAACCAAACGATTCACCGAATCGTCTCATTGACGAGACAAGCCGGGCCTACCAGCCCGGGGATCCCCGAAAGGAGCAGGATGCGTAAAAGGCTGTGGTTCACAGCTCCGATGAGCATGATCGGCGTGGCAGCGCTTGCAGCTGTTCTCGCCGTGACGGCCGGCGCGAGCACCACTGCCAGGACGGCGGGCGGAACCCTTCAGCTCGCTGTTGCTGCTACCGACGTCGACTATTCCGATCCGGCACTCGCCTACGGCGTGCTTTCGTGGCAGATCGAGTACGAGACGTGTGCGAAGCTCATCGACTATTCGGACGCGG